>Ga0209007_1000013_pt1 | contig 190731 bp, 163 predicted proteins | sample JacPinW_OM1H0_O2_FD_187961 | JGI IMG/M metagenome (GOLD analysis project Ga0209007, IMG submission 187961) | Forest soil microbial communities from Algoma, Ontario, Canada - Jack Pine, Ontario site 1_JW_OM1H0_O2 (SPAdes) (version 2) | ecosystem: Environmental > Terrestrial > Soil > Boreal... | reverse complement strand
CGGCTCGCCTCCGCCCGCCGCCAATAAAGGAAAGGCGCCCTGCTGTTTTGCACCAGAACGCCTTTTGTAGATGCTGCCGATTACCCAGCCAAACTATTACTTCTTGCCGTGTGACCCGCCACCATGTGATCCGCCGCTATGTGAACTGCCACCGCCGTGTGATCCACCGGAACTGCCGCGGGAGCTAGACTGCCGGGATGCGTGTTGCGACGCGGACTGATGGCTAGCTCGCGGAGCGGACGCGCGCGACTGCGAGCGCGCCGCGTGACTCTGCGACGAACGCGCTGCCGTATTCGTGCGAGCTGCGGTGTGTGACGTGCGCGCGTTGTTTTGGACACGCTGCGCAGTGTTGGTGTGCGGCGTGGCGCGCGACGCACGGGCGTTGTTCTGTGAACGCGCTGCATTGTTGGAGCGCGCTGCGTTATTCGAGCGTGAGTTGCTCATCGCAGAGCGGTTGGCTGTAGAACGCGCTGCGGTGGTCTGACGCTGGAAGTTGGTTGAGCGCGATCCATTGGTCGTGCTTCGTTCGGTACTTCTTTCCGTACCTCGCGTCGTACTGCGGTTGTTCTTATTGCGTGAGGCAACGTTGCGCGCGCCATTGAACTCGCCCGGCCTTGCTGAGGCAGTTACCGCTGGCCGGCCATGGTTCACGGACGCGAGTTGATTGCGATCACTCCTCGCGGCAGTCTCTTGACGCATTTGCGCCGAAGTTGCCGCAACGTGCTGGTCGCGATTCGCTCTCATTTCAGTGGCCGAAGGACGTGCAGTAAGTCCGCCACGGCCGCCGTTGTAGCTCACGCGATTCACATCGCGATTGTTCACCACCGTTCTGTTGTACACGTTGTGAATGCTCGCGCCGTGAATGTTGTTCACCGAGCGGTTGTAAAAGAAATGACCGCCGTGCCAGTAGCCGCCCTGATAGCCGAAGCCGCCATAACCGAAGCCGTAGTTAACGCCGCCGTAAAAGCCGACGTGTGGTCCCCAGAAACCGGCGTGCCAGAAATATCCTCCGCCGCCCCAGCCCCAATAACCGGGAGTCCACAGAAATCTGATACGTGGAGGAAGGACCCAGGTGCCGGGCACCCAGTAGTAGCCGTCAACGCCGTAAGCCCAGTAGCCGGGAGTAAAAATGTAGCCGTCACCGGGGCAAATTGGTTGTGTGTAAACCGGCAAAACGGGTGGCGCGATGGTAATAGCCACGCCGAAACCGGCTGCCGATGTTGTGGTTGGTATCATGAACATTCCAAAAACTGCCAAGAGCAAACCGACTAACATTATTTTCTTCATTGTGCTTCTCCTTCTTATAAGTCCCTGACGCAGAAACCGTGAATCATCCAGCGCCTTCCGCGATCCCAAGTTTCTTGGCGCTACTGTGTTAAACACCTAGGTGGGGCGAAAGTCGCGCGAGGCGTTTTTGCGGGGACGCAGGGGTTTTAATGTAGCGCCTGCCTGTCGGCGAGCCGGGGCCTTTAGCGCGGCAGCAGTTAATCGCGGCAGGTGTCGAACATCGCTTAAGCTAATTTGTTTCGCTGCCTTCCGAGCGAGCAAGTTGAGAGGCCAGAAATATCTGGAGCGGGCCGGATCAGTTGGTGCACCAGCCCGCTATTACCCGCCGTTTGAAAGAGGCGAAGAATCTAGCTCTCTTCGTCGGTGCGCAAAGGATCAGAAACCTCCGAAACCGCGTCCGCCGTGGTGACCTTCGGTTTCAAGCTGTGACATTTTGGTTTGTTGTTCGGGCGTAAGCACCTGGTAGATTGCAGCTTCCACCTTGGCGCGCGCCAGCATCTTCTGTGCGATGACACTACTGATTGAGTTGGCCGCTTGTTCCATGGCAGCCGCGTCGTTTGAGTGAATCGCATTCTGAAGATTCGTGTGCGCGGTTTTCATGCTGCTGGACGCGCTGGACTTGCTAGTCGCCGCGCTCGAAATAATGTTGGTGACCTGCGTTTGCTGCGCCGGGGTCAACGACAATACGGTGGTCAGATAATTGACCCGATGCTGGATCATTTTCGCCGAGTGTGCCGCTTGTGTTGGCGCTGAGGACGTCGTATCTGAGCTCTGTGCGAAAAGCGCCGGCGTGGCAAACGCGCAGGTTAACACCAACGTAATAATTGTCTTTTTCATCTTGGTAACCTCTCTCCCTTGTCCGATGTAGATTTCATCAAGCCTGCAGCGCTTGATTGGGGAATTCTCGTGCGTCTTACTAAGGGTAATTGCGGATTGTGGGTGAAAAAGTTCCCGAAAAATCTTTCGGTATTCGGGAGATTTCTGAAACCTTGAGCGGAGTCTGACGTCTGATTAATAGAGCGGCTGCAATCGCGCACAAATCGTTGTGCACTGCTCACCCACAGGAAGTCGGCGGGCCCACCGAGTTTTCCGCGGGGAATTCAGGTCCTCAAGGAGGTACTTGTATCGATGCGTCTAAAAATAAATCAATTGTTATGTGCGATCACTCTACTCACTCTCGCTGTGCCAGTCTGGGCACGCACACATTCCACCACCGCGTATTCCGACGGCACCACCACGATTGCCGGAACGCAATTGAAGGCCGGCGATTATGAGCTGAAGGTCGAAGACAATGGAACCGAACTTCGAGTAACGCAAGATGGCAAACTTGTGGCCCACGTTCCAGTCCAGTGGATTCAGCTTCCCAATAAAGCCAAGAACACGGAAGTAATGATCGACAACAACCAAATCATTGAAGTGCAATTCGGCGGAGAAACGCAAGCAGTTCAGATCCGCTCGAACCAGTAAGAAGAGGCAGCCGAGAGGGCGGGGCGAGCTCCGCCCTGTTCGATTTCTTCATGCCCCGGCAAGAATCACTAGGTGGTGATATGAATCAAGCCGAATGGTATGCTCTTTACTGCGACGCTCTCATTGAACACGACCCCATAAAACTTCGCGCGCGAATCCAGATGGCGGAAATCGCCATATTTTCGCGAATCCAAGACCTGGTCCAAGACCCCGACTCGAGCCACGAACGAGAGTTCATTGCAAACGCTCTGTCCGCTCTCCGCGCTTTGCAAAGAAACCTGCAGCGTCACCAAGACCAACGGCAGATCGCCTAGTTACTTGCAAGCTTCTTGATTGGCGTGATTTTCTCTGCCTGAGCTGCAGGGAATCGCGAGCCACATCTGAATGCCTTTTTCTATTTGAGTTCCAAGCCGCAGCAGCACAGAGAATTCGCCGGAGGAGTTCATGGGATATAGCGGAATGAACGTGCTTTTGGTGGGAGAGGATTTTCATATGGCAGCGCAATCTCTGGCGGACCCGCTACACCGATGGGGATTCCGATGCCACGTCGCCGGCACCATGCGAGCCTCGGTCGAATTTTTGAAATCGCGCGGCGGAGACTTGGTGCTGAGCCAGATGCATCTTCCCGACGGAAGCGGTTTCAGTTTGCTTTCGACTTTGGCGGGATTGCCAGTCACCGCGTTCCTGCGCGTTCCAGTGGAAGACAGTTGTCTCTGGCTACCGGCCATCGATGCGGGGCGAAATTGTTGGCGTGAGGAAATGTTGCGGCCCGCCGATTTTGCGCGAGCACTCGAAGAACTCGCTCGGCGAGGACCTTTTGGAAGACTTGCTAAGCAGTCGCTTGCCCATGCTCATGCTGCGTAGCTCTCACATGCAAGGGCGAGATAGGTTTTCGCGGGCTCATTGCTAGTGCATCGGTGGCGCTTCCAAATGTTTGGGGGGACGCTTCATGATGAAGCACAGCGGCACCAGGAAGGCCACGATGATCGCAAGTCCCGACACCACGTCGGTGTAAGCCAACGTGGTGGCCTGCTGCTCCAATAGCGCGGCGGCGCGCCCGTAAGCCTGGTGCATGGCCTCCGCGGGACTCAAGCCCTGGCGTCGCAAGGTGGCGGTGAGCCCATCAATCATCTGGCGGAATTGCGGGTTTCCTTTGTTCATATGGCCGGCCAAATAGGTTTGCCGTTCCTGCGTCCCGCGCGTGATGAAGGTGCTGAGCAAAGCGATTCCAATGCTACCGCCGATGTTTCGTATAAAACTAATCATGCTCGAAATCTGGTTATTTTTTTCGGGCGGTATATCCACATAGGAAAGCGTGTTGGAAGGCACAAAGATGAACGCCAACCCGGCCACTTGATAGACGCGCAACATCGCCGCGGTGCGGAAATCCATTCCCAGAGTGAGGTGCGTGGTCATGTAATACAGCGCTGCTGCCGTGGTCGCAAAGCCGATGGACATCAGCACTCGCTGATCCATCTTGGAGACCAGGAATCCCGAAAGCGGCATCATTAGCATCATCATGAAGCCGCCGCCGGCCAAAGCTTCGCCTGCGCTCACCGCCGAGTAGCCCATCAGGAGTTGCAAGTATTGCGGAATCAAAACCGTGGTCCCGTACAGAACGGCACCCAGTACGAACATGAAAAACATGGCGGTGGCGAAATTGCGGTTCTTCAATAGCTTCAGTTCAACGATGGGATGCTCGTGGCGCCATTCCCAAATCACCCAGGTCACCAGCAAAATTATGGCCGCGGCGAGCGCCGCGGTAATCCAGTGCGACGAAAACCAGTCCGCTTCCTGACCTTTGTCGAGAACAAGTTGTAGCGTTCCGATGCCGAGCGCGACCAGTCCCAGTCCGATGTAATCAACGCGAATTCCTTTGCGGCGCTTTCGTTCCTCGGTGAGATACGGCGGGTCGTCCACCAGACGATGCGTTAGATAGAGCGAAATCAGGCTGATCGGTACGTTGATATAAAAAATCCAGCGCCAACTGTAATTGTCGGTAATCCATCCGCCGATAGTGGGCCCGATCGCCGGCGCGACAACCACCGCCATTCCGTACACCGCAAACGCCATGCCGCGTTTTGAAGGCGGAAACGTATCCGCGAGAATGGCTTGCTCGCTGGGCTGCAAGCCTCCGCCGCCTGCACCTTGCAGCACGCGGAACAGAATGAGCATGCCCAGGCTGGGAGCAAGTCCGCACAAAAAGCTGCTGCCGGCGAAAAGCGCCACGCAGGTCATGTAAAAACGTTTGCGGCCCATGCGCGTGGCCAGCCATGCGCTGATCGGCAGAATGATCGCGTTGGAAACGAGATAGCTGGTGAGCACCCATGTGGATTCGTCCGCGCTGGCGCCCAGCGAGCCGGCGATGTGGGGCAGGGCAACGTTGGCGATGGAGGTGTCCAGAACCTCCATGAAAGTGGCGAGAGTCACCGTCAGCGCGATGAGCCACGGGTTGTGGCGCGGGCGCCATGCGGCGACGTCCATGGTCAGGGTAGCGGTCGCCACGTTTCAGCTTACTCTGCGACGGGACATGTTATATTATATACATTCATGTATGTATGTTGTAAAGCGGTGCGCATTGTGAGAGAACACAACTCATGACGGCCCCTTCCGCTTCCTTATCGGCACGCGCGAAGATCGCTTCATCCCGGGCGAAGAAGGCTCCAGCGGCTTCGCGCCAGCAGGCTCGCACGGCGGCGACTCGGCGCAAACTGCTGTTGGCCGCCGAACAGATCTTTGTCCGCGATGGTTACGAAGCCGCTCGTCTGGAGGATATTGCCGCGCAGGCGGGATATACGCGCGGAGCCTTCTACGCAAACTTCGACAGCAAGGAACACATTTTCTTCGCGCTGCTGGAACAGTGGGTGGCCCAACGCATCGCCGAAGTGAATGCGGTGCTGCGCCGGCACGGCAACGCCAAGCAACGCCTGCGAGCTTTGCGCGAACACTACGCGCAGATCGCGCAGGACCGCCATCTGGCGTTGTTATCGTTGGAATTCAAACTTTTCGCCGTGCGCCATCCGGAGGCGCACGCTCGTCTGCGCGTCCATCAACGCGGCCTGCGCGCCTGCGGCGGCGATATTTTGCGCCGCGTTTCGAAATCAATGGGACGAAGTCTGCCGGTCTCCAGTACGGCTGCCGTCACTGCGCTGGGCGCCTTCTCCAACGCCATGCTTCTCGAACATCTGGTGGATTCCAGTTCGCTGTCGGACGCGGAAATCCGCCATCTGTTGGGATTATTTTTCGATGCGGTAGTCGCCGGCCGCCGTTAAACATCGCACCTTGAAGGGTGTAAATGTAGCGCCGCGGCCTTCAGCGCGGCAGCCTTTGAAGTTGCATTGCCTTTCGTAGCGCCGCCTACGCTCGCTTTGCTTTTACGTCGGCTACGCGAATGATTACACGCTTGCCGAGCGCCCGTGCGGCCCGCGTGATCGTATCGAGTGTCACAGAGACATTCTGAGGATCCAACAGGCGGTCCAGTTGTGATCTGCTCGTGTGAAGCTGCCTCGCCATCTCCTGCTTCGTTTTTTGCTGTTCTTGCATCGCCTGGGAAAGTTGCCAAGCCAGCACCCGCTTGATGGCTACGGCTTCCACCTCTTCCCGGATGCCTTCTTGTTCGAGAAAGCTGTCGAAAGTCGAACCGCTGTGGTCTGTTCTTTTACGATTTTTCCTAACGTTCATAAGAGTCCCCTTTGATGTTTTTTCTTGTTGGCTCTTGCCAGTTCCAAATCCTCGTCCGGGGTCTTCTGCGTTTTCTTGATGAATCCGTGGAGCAGCACCATCCGTCCCTTCTTGTCTATATAGAAAAGCACCCTCGCAATTCGGTTCTGAGCCAGGCTCGACCGCACTTCATATACGCCCTCACCCAACGGTCTACAGACCGGCATTCCGATAGGCCAGCCGAATTCCACGGTTTTGATATCCTCTCCCACGCGTTTCCGATCCCCTGGCGATAGCCCCCTTAGCCATTCCCGCACTGGCTCTCCCCCGGCCTCCGTGCGAAAAAAGATCGCCGGAATGCGTTTCCCTTGTCTTTCAAATGCTTCAGGCAGGGTGCCTGTCGAGGGTTTGGGGTTTTTGCCCACGGGACAAGTGTACCATGTACGGTACACTTATGAGAATTTTTGTGTTGCTTGGCAGCCAGGAGGTCAGGAGATGCAGGATTCGTACCCAAGGGCCATTCCCAAATCGGGAAAGCCGCCATCATCCGCCCGCAGAAGAACGTCTCTTAACATCGCTTTTCGTTTCGGGTGATGGAAAAACTCTGAACTGGAGCACGAAGCGGGCCAACGTTTACTATGGTGAATGAATTTATCGTTAAGAAATCTGCCAAAAGACTCCCATTCCCAATTGGACATTTGCGCACTCCTGGCAGCATTAGGCATGAACAATATTAAACGTAAAAATAGGCAGAGACAAAAAAGGGCGTCGCGGTGGTTGCACCGGGACGCCCTTTGTGGATCTGATCCTTCGGCTCGGCAGGGCCGAGCCTCGGGATGAATCGCCCTGTGGGGCGATTTAGTACATGCCACCCATACCGCCGCCGGGCATACCGCCGCCGGCTCCGGCTCCTGCGCCCTTCTTTTCGTCTTCCTTGATGTCGGCCACCAAAGCTTCGGTGGTGAGCATCAGGCCGGCGATGGAAGCGGCGTTCTGGAGAGCGAGACGGGTAACCTTGGCTGGATCGATTACGCCAGCCTTGACCAGGTCACCGTACTCGCCGGTGTCGGCGTTGAAGCCGAAGTTGTCGTCTTTCGATTCGCGGATGCGGCCAACCACCACAGCGCCTTCGTTTCCGGCGTTGTGAACGATTTGACGCATAGGCTCTTCGAGAGCGCGCTTCACGATGTTGACGCCGATGGCTTCGTCATCGTGCAGCTTGAGCTTTTCGAGAGCCGAGATGCAGCGAACCAGCGCTACGCCGCCGCCGGGAACGATGCCTTCCTCGACAGCCGCGCGTGTGGCATGCATGGCGTCCTCAACACGAGCCTTCTTTTCCTTCAGCTCGGTCTCGGTGGCTGCGCCGACTTTAATCACGGCGACGCCGCCAACCAGCTTGGCCAAACGCTCTTGCAACTTCTCGCGGTCGTAATCCGACGTGGTGTCTTCCACCTGCGTGCGAATCTGTCGAACACGGCCTTCGATCTCGCTGGATTTCCCGCCGCCTTCAACGATCGTGGTGTTGTCCTTGTCGATGGTGACTTTCTTGGCGCGGCCGAGATCTTCCACCTTCACGTTCTCGAGCTTGATGCCGAGATCTTCGGTGATGGCCTTGCCGCCCGTCAGCGTAGCGATGTCTTCCAACATGGCTTTGCGACGGTCGCCGAAGCCGGGAGCCTTAACCGCAGCGCACTGCAAGGTGCCGCGGAGCTTGTTCACCACCAGAGTCGCGAGCGCTTCGCCCTCGACGTCTTCTGCGATGATCAAGAGAGGCTTGCCCATCTTGGCGATCTGCTCGAGCAGGGGAAGCAAATCCTTCATCGAGCTGATTTTCTTTTCGTGAATCAGGATGCGGACGTCTTCGAGCGCGCATTCCATTCTTTCGGGGTCAGTGACGAAGTAAGGCGAAAGGTAGCCGCGGTCGAACTGCATTCCTTCCACGACTTCCAGCGTCGTTTCCATCGTCTTGGACTCTTCAACGGTGATGACGCCGTCCTTGCCGACCTTCTTCATTGCTTCGGCAATGATTCCGCCGATGTGCTTGTCGTTGTTGGCGCTGATCGTGCCGACTTGCGCGATCATGTCGCCCTTCACGTCCTTGTGGAACTTCTTGATTTCCTCGACGCAAACTTCCACGGCTCGTTCGATACCGCGCTTGAGGGCCATGGGGCTTGCGCCGGCTGCCACCGTCTTCACGCCTTCGCGGAAGATGGCTTGAGCCAGCACGGTCGCCGTGGTGGTGCCGTCACCGGCCACGTCGGAAGTCTTGGAAGCGACTTCGCGCACCATCTGTGCGCCCATATTTTCGAGGGGGTCCTGCAACTCGATTTCCTTTGCTACCGTCACGCCGTCTTTGGTAATGATCGGCGCGCCGAATTTCTTTTCGATCACCGCATTGCGGCCCTTGGGGCCCAAGGTGATCTTCACGGCATCCGCCAATTGGTTGACGCCGCGCAAAATGGCCTGGCGTGAATTCTCACCAGTCACGATTTGCTTTGCCATAATTCTCCTTCCTCCTGATTTCTAAGTGTTAGTCCGGCTCAGCCAGCCCCGCGTTGCGTTGAGGCCCAGCCAATTCCAGAGGTTGATCTGCTATCTGTGTCCGCCCGGCTGATGCCGCCCGGACCTGCCCATAATGGGCAGAAGTTACTTTTTGCCGCCAGCCGCTTTGGCCTGGCCGCCGATCTTGGCGAGAATTTCATCTTCCTTCATGATCATGAATTCTTCGTCGTCGATCTTGATATCGTTACCGCTGTACTTGCCGAACAGAATCTTGTCCCCAGGCTTCACATCCAGCGGAATCCGGGTACCCTTTTCTATGCGGCCTGCGCCTACGGCAACCACTTCGCCTTCTTGGGGTTTCTCTCTAGCCGAGTCAGGGATGATAATGCCGCCCTTTACGGTTTCTTTCTCTTCCAACCGCCGCACTAGCACGCGGTCGTGTAGTGGCGTAATGTTCACTGCCATTTGTGCATTTCCTCCGGTGGAGAACTTAGGTATCGTTCGAAGGGAGGCTGCAGCCGGGGCGTTAGCACTCCTCATGAACGAGTGCCAATAGTATCAAATGCAGGGCTACAGTCAAGGCCGTAGTTGACAATTATTCGCTCACATCTTTGGAATGGCATTAAAAGGCTTATTTTCTGATATATAGATGGTTGATTAGATGCGGAGATCATGGTAGTTTAGCGCGAAAAACGTGACTAGAGAGAATAGTAAAGAGAATGTGGGTGGATATGTTCTGGCGGGGGGCAAAAGTTCGCGCATGGGGCGCGACAAAGCGCTCCTGGAAATCGACGGCGAGCCGTTGGTTGCTCGAGCCGCGCAGCTGGTGCAAGCGGTGCTAGGCGATCCGGTTGTTATTGCGTCGACGTCTGGATATGAGTCGCTGGGGTTGAAGATTGTGGCCGACGATTTTCCTGGGTACGGGCCGCTGGGAGGGATTGCGACGGCTCTGCACGTTTCCACGACGCCGTGGAACCTGGTGATGGCTTGCGATCTTCCGTACCTGACCAAGCCGTGGCTGGAATATTTGATTGAGCGGGCGCTGAAATCAGTAGCGGACGCGGTGGTGCCGATGAATGTGCGCGGGCCCGAGCCGCTTTGCGCGATGTATCACAAGAATGCGGAGGTGCGAATCCGCACGGCGGTGGAAGGCGGAATGCGAAAAGTGACGGACTCGTTCGCCAATCTGTCTGTGGAGCACGTGGAACCGAGCGAATGGAAAGGCTTTGCTTCCGGCGGCGTCCTATTTAAGAATGTCAATTCGCCTGCGGATTTTAAAGAAGCCAAGGCGCGGCTCAGCAAGCAGAAAAATTCATGAGCGAACACTATTTTGAGTTTCGCAACGTCTTCAAATCGTTTGACGAGAACGAAGTATTGAAGGACGTGAGCTTTTTTGTGAATCAAGGCGAGACTGCCGTGATCATGGGGCGCAGCGGAGTGGGGAAATCCGTTTCGCTGAAACTGCTGCTTGGTTTTCTGCAGCCTGATTCCGGGCGAATTATCGTGGCAGGAAAAGATGTGGCGGGCTGGAGGGAAAGAGAATTCGCGGAACTTCGGCGTCACGTGACCATGGTTTTTCAGTCCGGCGCGCTGTTCGATTCGTTGACCGTTCAGGAGAATATTGCTTTCCCGGTGGAGACTCGGGGCAAACCGGAAGAGCAGGAAAAGGCCGAACAAACAGTCAACGAACTGATGAAAATGCTGGAAGTGGAACAATTCGCCGACCGGTTGCCATCTGACCTAAGTACGGGGATGAAACGCGCGGTGGCGATTGCGCGGGCATTAGCCGAAAATCCGGATGCGATTCTTTATGACGAGCCGACCACCATGGTGGATCCGATTATGGCGGCGCATGTGGGCGACTTAATCGTCAAATTGAAAAAACAGTTCAAAAAGACTTCCATTGTGGTGACGCACGACACGCATCTGGCAAGAAAACTGGCCGACCGCGTGATTTTTCTGGTCGAAGGGCGTGTTGCTTTTTTCGGAACGTGGCAAGAGCTGGAAAATACGCAGGACCCCTTCCTGCGGAATTTTCTGGCGCAGGATGAGTTGATTCCTGCTTTGGACGCCACCGCGTGAGCGAGATTCCGGCAGAGCACTCCAAACCAAAACTCCCGCGCGTGATGGGATTCTGGGACGTTTTGCTCTTCAACATTGTCACCGTGCTCGGTCCGCGGTGGATTGCGGCGGCGGCGCACAACGGCACGTCTTCCATGAGCTTATGGTTTCTAGCTGCATTCTTGTTTTTTGTTCCCACGGCGCTGGTGATTGCGGAACTTTCCACGCGATTTCCGGAAGAAGGGGGGTTGTACGCGTGGGCTAAAGACGCCTTCGGAGAATTCCACGGATTCGTGGCCGGATGGACTTACTGGATTTACACGCTGTTTTATTTTCCGGCGCTGCTGTTTGCCAGCGCGGCAATGGCGGCTTACATCGGAGGGATCGGATACGCGCCGATGGCACAGAACCGTACGTTCCTGCTGGTGGTGTCGTTCCTGCTGTTTTTTGTGGCTGTTTTCATGAACATCATCGGGCTGCGTATAGGGAAGTGGCTGCAAAATGCGGGCGGAGTGGGCACGTTCATACCGCTGGTGATGCTGATCGTTGCCGCCATTGTGGTGTGGCTGCGCTTGGGTTCGGTGACGCAGTTTACCTGGAGCAACATCCTGCCGCACTGGAATTGGGACACGGTAAATTTCTGGCCGCAGATCGCGTTCGCGTTTGGGGGGTTGGAACTGGTGTCGTCGATGAGCGAGGAAGTAAAGAATCCGCGAAAGACTTTTCCGCGCGCGATCCTGGGTTCGGGCATCGTGATCGCGGTGATCTACATTATGGGAACGATTGCGGTGCTTTCTCTGATGAACAGCGTGGCGGTAGATCCGAAAAGCGGGGTGTTTCAGGCGCTCACGATTGCTTCGGCTACTCTGAAAATCAGCGCGCTGGGAATCATTGCGGCGATTCTGGTGACAGTGGGGAACGCGGGAGGCGTGGGTTCCACGGTCGCGGGGATCTCGCGCGTTCCGTTTGCAGTTGGCGTGGATCGATATTTGCCTCGAGCGTTTGCGAAAGTACATCCGAAGTGGGAGACGCCGTACGTTTCTATTCTGGTGCAAGCTGCGGTTTCTGGTGCGATTTTGCTGCTGAGCCAGATCAGCGAAACGACCGTGAGCGCGTACCAAATTCTGGTGGACGCGACCAACATCCTCTATTTCATTCCATTTCTGTATATGTACGCGGCGGTGATCAGGCTGGCGTACCGTCCGGATCGCGAAACATCCACGGCGGCGTTGATACCCGGCGGCAAGGTGGGAGTGTGGCTCGCGGGCGGAATTGGTTTCCTGATTGTGCTGATGAGCATCATCCTTTCGGTGATCCCGCCGGGAGAAAGTTTGCACAAGTGGATATTTGAAGTGAAATTGATTGGCGGAACTGGATTCGCTCTGCTGCTTGGCGTGGTTCTGTTTGTGCGCGGGGCGCGAACGAAGGCGCGGGAAGTCGCGCGTTGAATTTGGGCTAATGGACGGCGCGGTTTTGGGTGGATTGTTTTGTTGCGAGAGAAAAGCGCTGGATTTCCTCTGGATTAGCTGGCGAATCTTTTCCGAGTACTTGAGCTGCGACGTATTCTCCTAGCGAGGGGCCGTGCTTGAAGCCGTGGCCGGAGCCTCCTCCTATCAGCCACACGTTTTCGAATTCGGGGTGGCGATCAATTAAGAAATCACCGTTGGATGTGTTTTCGTATTGGCAGACACGTGATTCAACGATCGGCGCATTTTTCAGGGCAGGGAAACGCTTGGCGATGAAGTTTCGCGCCGCGGCTATTGCTTGCACGCTGGCCATGCGAGGTTGCGTGTCGGGGTCGACAATTGGTCCGTGATGATCGTCGGCAACTTTGAAGCCGCGGCTTTCGAGGTCGGGCATTCCGTAAAATTCATCTCGGAGGTAAAGCCAGGTCGGCAGGGCCGGCGGCGCAAATTGCAAGCTGCCCGCAGGAACTCCGAAGAAGAAGATTTCCTGGCGCGAGATGAACATGCGATCGGCCAGCACGTCCGGAAAAAGTTTCGGAAGCCAGGGACCACAGGCGAATACGAAGGTGCCGGCGGAAATTTCTTCGCCACTGGACGTTTTCAGGGAGGTGATGCGGCCGCGGCCTTCGGGCGCGAGTGCTTGATCCGCGCGGAAATCCACTCCAGCTTTTTGCCCCTGTGCGACGACTTCGGCGACCGCGCGGCGCGCCATCAAGACTCCGCTGTCAGGCTCCAAAATTCCCCAGGCATCGTCGTCGAAGGAAATCTGCGGGTAGCGCTGACGCAAATCCGCGAGTGTTAACTTTTCGAAGGGCACATCAAGTTTGTGCAATGTAGCTACGGTATCGAGCGCATATTGATAATTTTCATGGGCAATCCATAGGACGCCGGTGCGTTGAAAAAGTTCGGGCTTGCCGGCCTGGGCGAAAAGTTGCTGCCAAAGGGGAAGCGCGAGAAGAGACCAGCGCGTATAAATTTCGTCGGCGCCGTAACCCATACGGATGATGCGCGATTCGCCGCCGGAACTTGCGCGAGAGTTCGCTGGGCCGTAGGCGTCAATCAGCGCAACGGAAGCTCCTGATTTGCGCAGGCAGTAGGCGGTCCAGGAGCCGAACACGCCCGCGCCGATTACTGCCACGTCATAATTTCTGGATTCGGTCATGCGTTTCGCTCCCGTCTTTTTCGGTGTGCCTTTTCAGTTGCGGCGCAAAATAGTCCCTGCTCCTAGGGTTTTTGGAAATTATCGCCGCTGATCTCCAGCCGTTTCTTCGCCCATGCTTCCGCGGAGTCGGCTGCAACGGAGCCTTCTCCGGATTCTTTTCGGCGGCATCAAGCTAGCACGAAATCAAGGGTTGTGACATGTACACGAATTCGGAAAGTTGGACACAAACTCCGCGGTTCCCGCACGCCCTGCGAAGCTCGTAGCAGATTGGGAACGCTATTTCCACTAGTACTATTTCATGTTGCGGAAGGCGTGATTAAGCTGGGCATGAAGAAGCGCAAAGGAAGGATCGCCATGCGAACTCAGTTGAAAACCATTGGGGCCTTCTCTTTATTCACTTCGGTTCTGGCGCTTGCCGGATCGAGTTTCGCGCAGAGTAAAGGGCCCGTGGTGGAATCACGTCCGGCAGAAACGAGCCAGAGCGCGTCCGCTGGGAACTACCATTTCCACGCGCACCTCGGCAGATACTGTTGCACTACGGGAGGTTTTTCCGGAGACCTAAGAGATGCAGACAACGACAGCGACATTACGGCTCCCTACGGCGTTGTAATCGCGCACGGCGACGCGGATTGGCAGCCGTCGAGGTTCATGAGATTTTCGAAGGCGCTGGCAACAGGGGAGCGAGAACAAGCGCAGCAGCAGACTCCGGAGCCGACGCCTTCGTTGGGTGATGTGGCCCGCGAAGAGCGCGAGTCGAAGACGTCTGACGAAAAGCCGGGTGCGGTGATCAAGCAAGATGCCAAAGGCAAGCCGGTAGTAGTGACGAAACAGCCTTAGCGCACAGGGCGAAATTCTGTTGTGCCAAAGGGCGAGGCGCTCATTCGATCCTGTTGGTAAAGCTCTTTGTAAGCGGACTGCAAACCGGGCGAACCCCGTTGTAAAGCTAGAAACCTTCCTCGATTAACTTAGCCACGGATAGATGTGGGCTGGCGGGCGACTTTTGCTTGGTGAGAAGGCTTTCTACATATTTTGCGAGGATGTCGGTCTCAATGTTCACCGCGTCGTGCGGACTCATGGCGCGGACATTGGTGTGCGCGTGGGTGAAGGGGATGATGGCGATGTCCGCGATACCTTCCTGCCATCGCGCGACGGTGAGGCTGATGCCGTCGATGGCGATGGAGCCTTTTTCCGCGACATAGCGACGCTGATCTTCGGGGACGCGGACGGAAAGCCACCAGTTGTCGCCTTCAGGAAGCAGGCGCGTAACGCGGCCGATGCCGTCCACGTGACCTTGGACGAAATGTCCGCCGAGGCGCGCGTTGGCGGCCAGAGGTTTTTCGAGATTTACGAGGTCGCCGGATTTTTTCTCGCCGAAGGAAGTGCGGCGGAGGGTTTCGCCGGAAAGATCGGCGGAGAAATGGTCGCTCGAAAATTCGACGACGGTGAGGCAGCAACCGTTTACGGAGATGCTGTCGCCGAGTTTGATGGAGGCGGCGAAATCTGCGGCATCGGACAAGGCGACGCGGAGGCGGCCACCGTCTGTCGCCAGTTCGAGCGAATCAATTTTTCCGACGTGCTCGGTGATCCCTGTAAACATCGTGAAAATATCCTTGGACTACAAAATCGGGGCCGTAAGTTTGCACGGATATATTTTTCAGCGGCGGCGACTTTGGAAACCATTTTGACGGAATGCGCGCCATGGGGACTCCGCCGGTGCCCATAATCCTGGGAGCATAGAAGAGAATCATTTTGTCCACAATTCCAGATTGGAGGGCGGCGCCGTTGAGTTCGGCTCCGGCTTCGAGCAAGACGTTGAGCATTTCGCGGCGGCCTAGCTCGCGGATGACGGCGTGCAAGTCCGCGTGAGCGTTGCGCGAGCGCACTTGGAAAACTTCGACGCCGGCGCGAACCAACGCGCGCGCTTTTGGAGAATCGGCGCGTTGCGTGGTGAAAATAACGACGTCGTTTTGCGCGGACTTCACTAGCTTGGAACGCAAGGGCGTGCGAAGACGCGAATCGACGATTGCGCGGAGAAGTCTGCGGCGGCGCGGGTGGCCGGTGCGGTCGGACATGCGCGGGTCGTCGGCGAGGACAGTGCCGATGCCGGTGAGGAGTGCGTCAGCCTCGTGACGCAGGCGCTGGACTTGTTCGAGAGATGCGGCGGAAGTAATCCATGTGGTGCTGCCGGCGCGGGATGCGATCTGGCCATCGAGCGTGAGCGCGGTCTTCAGTGTGACGAAAGGAAGGCCTGTACGAATCCATTTGGCGAAATCTTCGTTCAAGGCTTCGGCACGCTCTTTGAAATGTTCTGAGAGATGGACTTCGATTCCGGCGCGCTTTAATTCTGCAAATCCGCATCCGGCGACCGCGGGGTTCGGATCTTGCATCGCGGCGTAAACATTTTTTATTCCGGCGGCGATGATGGCTTTTGTGCACGGGCCGGTGCGGCCGGTGGTGCAGCAAGGTTCCAGGGTGACGTAGAGGCTCGCTCCGTTCGCTTTCTCTCCGGCTTTTTTCAGCGCAACAATTTCGGCGTGATCGCGGCGGTCATAGGCATGGAATCCTTCGCCTACTACGCGGCCATTTTTTACCAGCACGGCGCCAACCATGGGATTCGGATGCGCGAGAGCAACGCCTCGACTGGCAAGAGCGAGTGCGTGCAGCATACGGTCGTCATCTGCACCTGAATACAAAGGTCCCGCGGCCCCAGGGGCTAAAGCCCACGAGTTATCTCGGCTTGGCGGCACGGCTAAAGCCGTGCCCTGACGAGGACCGTTCGTGCCGCTGCTCTTAGTCGAAGAGCGAGTTGACATAGGTTTGCGCGTCGAAGGGAACGAGGTCGTCGATTTTCTCGCCGGTGCCGACGAAGCGTATGGGGAGATTGAGTTCGCGGGCGATGGCGATGACGATGCCGCCTTTGGCCGTGCCGTCGAGCTTGGTCAGCACGATTCCGGTGACGCCGGCGTGACCCCAAAATTCCCGGGCCTGGTTGAGGCCGTTCTGTCCGGTGGTGGCATCGAGAACTAAGAGAACATCGTGGGGCGCGCCGGGAACGATTTTTGCGGCGGTGCGCTTCATTTTCTCCAACTCAGCCATGAGATTGGATTTAGTGTGAAGGCGGCCAGCGGTATCAACGATGACCACATCGGCTGCGCGCGCTTTTGCCGCGGAAATGGCGTCGAAGACGACTGCAGAAGGGTCCGCGCCGGGTTTTTGTTTCACCATCTCGACGCCGGAGCGGCGCGCCCAAATTTCCAATTGCTCGATGGCGGCGGCGCGAAAGGTGTCGGCGGCGCAGAGCACGATGCTGGCGCCTTCTTTTTTCAGGCGATTGGTAAGCTTGCCGATGGTGGTGGTTTTGCCGGTGCCATTTACGCCCACGACAAAAATCACGCGCGGTGAAACTTTCGCTGCATCGGTCGACGGGCCGGCGCCGTTGCCATCTGCGTGCGCGGCGGGCGCTTGAAGGATTTTTACGATTTGGCGTTTGAGTTCTTTTTTCAGCTCGGCGGTTTCGGTGAGCTTGTGCTCGTTCACCTGTTGGCGCAAGGAGGCGAGAACTTCTTTGGTGGTGCGCACGCCGATGTCCGCAGTGAGCAGGGCCGTTTCGAGCTGCTTCAGCAATTCGGGATCGACGGGGCGATTGCCGGTAAGAACTTTTTCGACTTGCGCGGCGAGCTCGGTGCGCGTCTTGCTGACGGAGTCTCTCAGGCGCTCGAGAAGAGTGGGTTCAGGTGGTCCGAAAAGTGAAATCATGCCGGAAACAGGCTAGCACAATGATTGAAATTTGGCGCGCGAGGGATTAAAGAGAGAAAAATTAGACTTCGACGAGGGCTACGTTTAGGCGGAGACGGCCGGCGGCGACTGCGGCGTCAAGGGCGGCGACTACGGCGGGATCGAACTTTGAGATGGCTAGCGAGCGGATGCGTTCTAGCGCGAATTCCAAATCCATGGCGGACTGGTAGGGGCGATTTGTGGTCATGGCGTCGAAGGTGTCGGCGACGGCGATGATGCGCGCCATCATGGGAATCTGATCGCCGGGGAGGCCGTAGGGGTAGCCGGCGCCGTCCATGCGCTCGTGGTGGAGTTCGATGCCGGGGAGCATTTCTTTCAGCTGCGCGACGGGGCGCATGATGTTGGCGCCTTTCACCGGGTGCTGCTTCATCAGCGCGAATTCTTCGTCATCCAGCTTGCCGGGCTTTTTCAGGACGCGATCGTCCACGCCGATTTTGCCGACGTCATGGAGCAGCGCGGAAATGCGCAGGCGGTCAAGGTCTTCCGCGTTGAGTCCGAGATATTCGCCGATGATGGTGGAATATTTTGCCACGCGGCCGGAATGACCTCGGGTGTAGGGATCCTTTTCGTCAATGGCAGCGGCGAGCATGCGTATGGAGCCCAAGAACAGGTCGCGATTTTCGGCGGCGGCTTGCTTCAGGCGCTCAACGTACTGCTCGATATCGCCAGCCATGTGATTGAAGGTTTCGGCGAGCTCGCGGATTTCGGCGGCTCCGCGGACTTCCACGCGCTCGTGAAATTCGGCGCGGCTCATGGCGTGAACGGAAAAGACAAGTCCGCGAATCGGACGCGTGATCCCGACGGCGAAAAGATATCCGATGAGCAGAGCGATGACCGTGACGCCGACGACGAAGCGCAAGGCTTGCGCCGTGAGTTCGTGGACGCCGGCGTCGATGCGCGCTTCGTCAAGGCTGCGCTGCGCGATGACAGCCCAGCGAAGCTCGGGAATCGTGCTGTACGTGCCGATCATTTCCACGGGATGCTTGGCGTCGCGTCCTTCTTCGAAGAAGCGCATGGTTTCGGTGGTGCGCAATTCCTGAGGCAATTCCTGCAAATGTTTTACGACCGGAGAATTGGTGGAGACGTCGCGGCCGGGAACCATTTCCCGCGTGTCAGGGTGAGCGACGATGTGACCATGCCCGTCCACGATGAAGACAACGCGGTCGCGGACGCTGGCGTCGCGGATTCTGGCGAGCAGGCCGTCGATGGAGACGACGGAAGCGAGCATTCCGGTGAACTGGCCACCGGAAGAAAGCGGCACGGAAACGATCAGGGCGGGGCGGCTGCCTTCACCCAGAGCGAAAGGCTCGCTGACGAAATTCAGGCCTTGAATGCTGGCGGTGAAGGCATGCTTCAGCGCGACTTGCACGAAAGGGTCGCTATCGGCGCGAAAGCTTCCTGCGGACTGGCCGCGGGCTTGTTTGTTCACGGCCGTGACGTAAAGAATATTTTGATTATTTTCGACGAAACTTTGCAGCAGGCGCGCCAGTTGAGGCGCGTGCGCAGTGTCATCCACGTCAACAATCCATCCGGTGAGAGCGAGGACCTGGCGCTGGCTGAGAAGTTGTTCGCTGAGATTTTGTTCGAACTCGAGAGTTTCACTGGCGAGCGAGCGGGTAATTTCGCTCTGCTGCACGCGCTCGGTGTCCTGCAACTTCTGTTCGCTCAAGCCGATGACCTGGCGATGGTAGAGCCACAAAGGAGTGACGCTGACGAGCAACAGAGCGCCCAGCACAATCCAGAGGATGCGCAGGCGTTTGTTCGTAAGCTGCTTGAGAGTGTCAGCTATAGGCACAGGGATTTCCGCATTAAAATTATGGGGAAGGGAGATGCGGCGTACAACGGGACGAAAGTACTGGGGTTGGCTGATAAGCTACAGAGATGTTGGCACTTAGGTACACGCAACGGAGCCCGCGCGGCCCGGAAAGGCCATCAAGACAACTAGAACTCATCTCAAAAGGCAGCCCGCCCGTCCCGTGGACCTCGGGGGTTGAAACCCTTGGACGGTGGACATTTTGCGGCACGGCTGAAGGCGTGCCCTGACGGAACGCATTTATGCCAGGGCTTCTAGATTTTGATCTGAGCTACCGGGGAAATTTGATGCGGGCTTCGTTGCCGGCTACCAGGCGCTCGATGTTGGCGCGATGCTTGTAGAGGATGAGCAAGGAGATAAATACGGTGCCTAGTGTAACGAAAAGCGGAGGCGCGTGGCGCGGCGCGTACAAGATGTAAACCAAAACCGGTAAGGCTACTGCGGCCACGATCGAGCCGAGCGAAGAATAGCGCCAGAAGATAACAACTGCGAGCCAAAGAACGAAAGCGGCGGCTACTGCTTCAGGGCATATCGGAATGAAGACACCGAGGCCGGTAGCGACTCCTTTGCCGCCGCTGAATCCCAGCCAGATGGGGAACATGTGGCCGATGACCGCGAGAATTGCGGCGGCCATCATCCAGCGCATGTTGCCGCCAGTCCAACGAGCGGCGAGCCACACGGCGGCGTAACCTTTTGCGGCGTCGAGCGCCAGCGTTAGGAGGCCGGGAACGAAGCCGGCGGTACGCGTGACGTTAGCCGCGCCAATATTGCCGCTGCCGGTGGTGCGAATGTCCGGCCCGCCGATCGCTTTCACGATCAGAAGGCCGAACGGGATGGAGCCCAGCAAGTAGGCGGTGAGAGGAACGATCCAGTTTGCGTTTTCGATCACGCTACGCTTTCTCCGCGAAAGGAAATGTTGCGAGCCGAGTGTATTCGGAGCCTCCACGCTTTAGAACACTTTGGTATAGATAAAATTCGGACTGGCGCGCGGAGCCGAAGTCGTAAGACTTGAGATTATTAGCCGCGCGAACGAGAGTGTCGAGACCTTTATGCGAATCGAAACGCGCGAGGGTTAGATGCGGGGTGAAGGCTCGCGTTTCAGCGGAAAAACCTAACGGCTGGAGCGCGCGATCGACAGACGTCGCTAGCGTTGCGAGATTCGGGGATGCTTCCACGCCACACCAAATTACGCGCGGATGAAATTCGTTGGGGAAAAATCCGATGCCGCGAAAATCCAGTTGGACCTGACCTACGGGATGTAATGCGGAGAGAGCCGACGTGATCGAGTTGAGCTTGGCTCCGTCCGTTTCTCCGAGGAATTTCAAGGTAACGTGAATTCCTTCCGGGCGGACCCAGCGAGCATCGCTACACTCCGGTTTCAGGCGCGCCATCAATTCGCGGAGCGCGCGGCGAACCGCGTCGGGAATGTCGAGCGCTACGAAGAGCCGCATGGGTTAGGTGCGTCCATGCGCGGGGAAGAAGAAATAGCGGCGGATTGTGTCTAGCGCTTGTTGCGTAGCTTGAAAGCGTATGCGCTCGCGGTCGCCTGGGAAGCGAGCAGCGCGCTCGCGGGTGTTGCGCTCGTCGGAAATACCGATGTGCACCAAGCCGACGGGTTTTTCGGGCGTTCCACCACCCGGGCCGGCGATGCCGGTGATGCCGATGCCGAGCGTTGCGCCAGTACCTTTGCGAATGCCTTCGGCGAGAGCGAGAGCTGTTTCTGAGCTGACGGCGCCTTTCGAGTCGATTATGTCCGCGGGAACGCCGACGAGCGACGATTTGAGCTCGTTGCTGTAACAAACCACTCCGCCGAGAAAATAGGACGAGCTGCCGGGAACGTTGGTAAGCCGCTCGGCGAGCATTCCGCCAGTACAGCTTTCGGCCACGGCTATGGTGGCGCGATTTTCTGTGAGCGCGCGGGCGACTACATCCTCGAGCGTTTCACCTTGCGTGGAATAAAGATGCTCGCCGAGAGCGAGTTGCATGCGGCTGACGATTTCGTCGAGAATTTTTTCAGCCTGGGCAGCGTTGCGCGACCAAATGCGAGGATGAAGTTGCGTGCCGGTGGGCGTGGCGAGGATTGTGGTCTCGGTGTCGGGGTACAACTCGTAGAGCGGGCGGACACGTTGTTCCACTTCCGATTCGGGCAAGCCGGTTACACGCAGGTCGCGGGCGAAAAGGCGCTCGGAGTCGCCCATGCGTGCGAGACGCGAGCGCAGGTCGCCTTCGAAGATCGCTTTCATTTCAGCGGGCGGGCCCGGCAACAAGATTATTATGTGGCCTTCCGCTTCGATCCAGAGGCCGGGCGCGGTGCCTCGCGAATTGGGCAGAATTACGGCGCCTTCGGGGACCATAGCCTGGCGCAGATTAATTTCAGGCATTGTGCGGGCGTACTTGCGGAAGCGCTCTTGAATGCCGCGAAGAATTTCGTCATTGCGATGGAGTTCGCGGCCCAGCAAATCGGCGACGGTTTCGCGCGTGCGGTCATCGTCGGTGGGACCCAGACCGCCGCAACTGACGATGAGTTCGGAACGGTTCATGGCGTGACGAAATGACGAGCGTATTTCGTCGGGTGAATCCCCGACCACCGCTTTGTGGATCACGCGGATGCCGAGCTTGCTCAACTCGCCGGTGAGGTAGAGCGAATTTGTGTCGAGGCGGTAGGGTGTGAGCAACTCGGAACCGACCGCGATGATTTCGGCCTTCATCAGGACATGTTTTACTTGATGATGTACGCGGGCGCAAGGAAATGACACATCCGATCCGAAGAGAAAAGGGCCGGCAGGATGCCGGCGCTACTTGAACCGAAGAGAAAAACAGCGGCAAGATGACGCTACTTAATTAATCGCTGAGAGGGAGACCCTCGACATCCCAATCGAGGGAATACAAAGCGTTGTTGGTGGTGATCATGGCGCGATGGGAGGGCAAAAGCGCTAGGCCGACAATATTGCTTCCGCTGAGAACGATTTCGGCTTCGGCTTGGGGAGTGAGGCGAACGATGCCGCGTTTGCCTCCGAGGGAAGCGGCCACGTAAAGATTGGCGCGGCGATCAAAGGCGAGACCCTGTGGACGTCCGAGGCCGCGAAAAAATGTGGTGACTTCGCCAGCGGGATTGATGCGATAAACACGGTCGTAACTCGAGGTCGTTGGGCCGGTGACGAAGAGTTCGCCCGCAGGGCTGAACGCCAGGTGATAGGCCGAAAGAGACGGTTCCAGTGTGGCGAAAACAAAAATTTCGCGGTCGGGAGCGATCTTGAAAATTGTGCCGCTGCGGTCGCCAACGTAGAGGCTGCCGGCTTTGTCGAATGCAAGGCCGGTGGCGATGCCCATGCCTTCGATCCACTGCATGGAGCGGCCGTCGGGCGAGACGCGATGGACAGTGCCGTCGTTGCGACAGGAAACGAAAAGATGGCCGTCGGGATGAATGGCCAAGCCGGTGGGGTTCATCATTTCGGTGATGAAAGGCTTCACAGTGTGGTTCGAGGTAATTCGGTAAAGCGAGACGGGAACTTTTTGTCCGCGCTGGCCGCTGAAGGTGACGTAAACATTTCCGTCGGCGTCAACTGCGGGGTTCGCGACGGGGTGCAGATTGTCGGCGACCTGCATGCCTAGCGACATGGGGAAGGGCGCGCTTTCGATGCTGCCCATGCGCACGCGGACCGCGCCTCCGGCTGCGCCTTCGGGGACGCGCGCGATCAGTAAATTTTCGGCGGCTAGTACCAGGCTGCCTTCCGCCAAGCCGAATTGGACTTGAGGGCGCGTGTGGTTGCGCGTGCCGAAGCCGCTGCCTTGGATGGAAACCTCTCCGCCGGGGAGGGCGGCGGGCGGTTTCACGGCTTCAATTCTCGGATTGCCGATTGTTTTCAAAGCTGTTTTTCCAATTGTGCGGCTCAGCGATGAGGCATAACTGCGAAGAGCAGATCCCTCGCTGCGCTCGGGATGACAGGTCGTTAGTGAACGGCCGCGATCTCATAAACCGATTGCTCTTGCGATCCACAGACCTAGACCGGCGTAAATCCCCGCAACCCAGTCGTCAGCCATGATACCCCAGCCACCGGGCAATAATTCAGCTTGCCGCGCCGGAAACGGCTTCCAAATATCGAAGACACGAAAAAGTATAAAACCCAGCAGCAAATATTTCCAGTTAAGGGCTGAGCGAAATGTGACGAGCCCAAGGGGATAGCCAGCCCACGGAGCGTCCGAAACAGCTCGCCACCATAAAGGAACACCGCAACCAAGTAACAGAGCGAGATGTTGTCCAGAAACTTCGTCGATCACGACGCGTTGAGGATCCTTCTGCTGCCAATATTCAGCCGCGCGGTTTGCACTCCAGACTCCGATTGCCGCGACTAAAATCGTCAGGGTAATTTGACTCCATAAGAATGGATCCCCATGGTGCGCTGAGAGGAAGAAATAAAGGGAACCATTACCTCGTTTGGCCAGAAGAACAGCGCTGAAGGTTTCCTGTAAAGTCCACCACGGCAAGAGCGCCAGAATCAGGCCGGCGAAAGAACCAAACGTGCCTGGAGCTTTCGGGAGGTAGCCGAGGCCGGCGGCGGTGGCTACGAAAAGTGCGAAGCGTGGTTTGCGTTGCGGAGTTGCTGGAACCGCGGACGATATGGCAGACGCTGAAGGCGCTTCTTGATCAGCTGGCGGGCGATCAGTTTCGTTCGTCATCCGCTTCTTGGTTGGAATTTTCCGAAGAGGATTCGTCGATTACGGGTTCGCTGATTACATATTTTTCGCTGGCCCAGGCGCCCAGGTCGAGCAATTTGCAACGTTCGCTGCAAAAGGGGAACTCGGCATTCGCGTCCGAGTCTGTGGGCTTTCGGCAGATTGGGCAATGGTGTTTCACGGGCGTACGAGGATTAGACTAACACGAATGGAATTGAAGTTGAGTATGTGCAGGATTTAGGACGGTGGCGTGTCTAAAATTCAAAAGTAGAGACGCCGGGCCTGCCGGCCGGCAGGAGCGACACAACGAAAGCAAGGCAGAACCTGTCCGTGATGGATCGCCACCGAGGTTGAGGTGAGATGCCGCGCTGAAGACCGCGGCCTGCCTGCCGGTAGGCAGGCGCTACATTCAAACCTTGAAGCGACGCTCCGGCCGATGAGGTCGGCATTTTTCCCTGCCTATACGTACTGATTTTGTTTTGTTGCGCTGGGCTAGCCGCGACACACATATATCTGAAAACTTTAGGCTAGGATGGGGAAGAGGGTGGGCACCGGCGCGGATACTTCTCGCGTCGCGCGCGGGGACTCAAAATCTGTGACGCGGCCGATCAGGTCGTAATCCTTTGCTTCGGTGATCTCGATGGTGGCTAGTGTGCCGGGGGCGGGGAGGTCGGCGGCGTCATTCACACCTTCGAATTCTGTGACGTAAATTTTGCCGTCGATGTCGGGTGCCATGCCTTGCAGGCGCGCTTCCCAAACCAAGTCGGTTTCTTTCGACGGACCTTCCAGCATGACTTGGAGATTTTGGCCTACGTGTTTTTTTAACTTGCGCGCTGAGATTTTTTTCTGGATGGACATCAGTGTGTCGCGGCGGCGCGCGATGGTTTTTTCGTCGACTTTGCGATCGAGCGCGAAGCTTTGGGATTTATCCTCGTCGGAATAAGCGAAAACGCCCATCCAATCGAATTCGGCGGCGCGCACGAAATCGCACAGCTCGCGGAAATCGTTTTCGGTTTCGCCGGGGAAGCCTACGATGAAAGATGTGCGAATCGAAACGCCGGGGATGGCTTTGCGCGCTTTTTCGAGCATTTTCAGGAAGGCGTCGCCATTCGAGCCGCGCTTCATGCGCGCGAGAACGTTGCGGCTGGCATGCTGCAGCGGCACGTCGAGATATTTTGCCAGGCGCGGATGCGCGGCAATGGTGTCGAGCAGGCGCGGAGTGATGCGATTCGGATAGCAATAGAGAAAACGTATCCAGTGCAAGTCTTCCACTTGCGCCAGACGTTCGAGGAGAACGGCGAGGCCGTCACGCAGGCCCAAATCTTCGCCGTAAAAAGTGGTGTCCTGGCCGATGAGCGAGATTTCGCGCACGCCCGCGGCGGCAAGATTTTCGGCTTCGCGCACGACGGATTCAAAGCGGCGGCTGCGGAATTTTCCGCGAAGCTGCGGGATCACGCAGAAAGTGCAGGGATGGTCGCAGCCTTCGTTGATTTTTATGTAAGCAGTGTGGCGCGGCGTGGCGAGAACGCGCGGCGTGAGGTCATGGTAAAGATAAGTGGGCAACTTTGCCGATTCGGCATCGTCGTTGCGCAAACCGCCTTCGCAGGCTTCGAGAATTTTTTCGATTTCGCCGGTGCCGATCACGGCGTCCACTTCGGGAATTTGCTCGCGAATTTCGTCGCGATAGCGTTCCACCATGCATCCAGCGACAATTAATTTTTGCGCGCGGCCGAACTTTTTGTACTCGGCCATTTCGAGAATGGATTGCACGGATTCCTGCTGCGCCGGAGCGATGAAGCTGCAGGTGTTTACAACGAGGACGTCGGCATCACTGGCGCGCGGCGTGATTTCGTAACCTGAGCGCGCGAGAATACCCATCATCACCTCGCTATCCACGAGGTTCTTGGGGCATCCCAGGCTTACGAATCCGACCTTCGGCATTCAGTGCGGTCCTTCAGATGGTGTGGAAACGCACAATTCTATCATGGCGGAGGTATCGCGAAGGGGGTCAGTTCCGATAAGCGCGCTAATCATAAATTACCGATCTTCGAATACGACGGGTTTTCAAATCGGAGTTGACCAATAGTTCTCACCTGTACCGAAGTAACATGGACTGCGCAGACAGAGGCGCCTTAAGATTCTGATGGACGGAGAAATTGGCTAAACCTTCATCGGGACTTACGGTGCTACTAACCTTTGCTGCTGTTCTCTTATTGGTAGTCTGGTTGGTTCGGTCACACCAAGCAACGATATCGGATAATGTTGCTCTCACTCTGGTCTGCTTCTCATTCGGCTGGACATTCCTGGCAATGTGGCAAGTAGTTCGTGGATGTCGGAAGTTGGGTTGGAAGCGCTCTAACTACACACAATTCCTCTCCGGTCCGCGTCCAGGCGACCCAGATGAGTTGGTCGTCTGGAGGTGGACTTTCCAATTGTGCTATGCGCTGTCGGCAACAGCGCTTTGCGTGCTTGCCATCGTTCTCATGACGTAGGACCGCACCTAATCCTAATTTCCGGTAGTCAGGTAAATGGATACTAAACGGCTACTTTCAAGCCCCAGAAACGCCCCGTTATCGTCAACAGCATCTGTTATTTTCACGGCGAGCGGAGGGTTTCGCGGATTACGCGCAGGAGCATAGACATCTGATCGACGGGGGTGGCGTGGTCGCCGAAGCGGGCGGATTGGTATAGCTCGGTAAGTTGGGCGACGGGGGCGGCAATGTCGGCGGCAGGGATGGCCGACGCGAATTCCAGCGGGGTTTGCGATGCGGCTTTCTTCCAGCCGCGTTTTTCGAGGAGGCGGAGCATTTCGCGATATTCGAGAGAAGCCAGCGATGCGGTCAAATTTCCGCCGCGACGCGCGCGGACGCGCCAACGCGCGATCAGGTAGCCGATCAGGGGACGGCCGCGTAAGTAAATCAGCAGGGCAACCAAGAACACAAGAACACCCGGCAGAAAATAGGGCGAGGCTTCGGTGCGGCGGTCGAGCGCCATCAGCAGGCGGATGGCTTGGCGTTGTTTTTCGCGATAGTAATGCTGGGTGTGGTCGCCCCAGTTACGCGAGGTATTCTGCACGTTGCGCGCGAGATTCAACTGGTGGACGAAATCGTAATTGACGACCCATTCGCTCCAGGCGTATTGAAACCAGTCCCAATAGAGGCCGAGCCGCGAGAAGAATCCGTTTCGTTTTCCATTTCCGGGCGGAGTGGGATCGAAAGTGATCCAGCCGTAACCGGGAAAGTAGGCTTCGACCCAGGTGTGTGCGTCGCTGGCGCGAATGATGTAATCGCCGCCGAGGTCGTTGTACTCACCGGGCAGAAATCCGCCGACGTAACGCGCGGGAATTCCCAGATCGCGCAGCATCACGGTCATGGCAGCGGCGAAATATTCGCAATGTCCCGCGCGGCGGGTGAAAAGAAAATAGGCGAGCGGGTCGTCGGTCTTGGGGCCGGTGAGGTCGAGCGTGTAAGCGTAATGCGTTTTCAGATAGCGCTCGATATTTGCGGCGCGATCATATTCATTGTGCGAGCTTTCCGTGATTTTTTCGGCGAGCTGTTTAATGCGGGGATCGAGCTGGGGAAGCTGCAGGTAAAGGCTCTGAATCTCGTCCGGAAAAATGTTGGAAGCTTTTCGCAATTGGAGTGGCGGAATTGAGGGAAGCAGCGAAAGGCCCTCGTAGCGTACCTTCGTTTCGTTGTGAAAAGGGTTGGAGAGGGAGCCAGTCCTGTCAACGAGGAGATATCCGCGCTGTTGCGATTCGCCGACGCGCTCGGTATCGTTTGCGAATCTGCCGCGTAAGACTTCCAGGTGGGGCGCGATAAAAACCGCGTCGGTGGCTACCGGTTCCATTAACACGGTGTAACGAAGCGGGGAGGAATCACCGCTGGGAAGCGCAAGAGAGGCAAAGCGGAATTCGCCGTCGGGACTGGGTGAGAGTACCAGCTGATCGTGTGTGGTGGTGAACCAGCGCTTGCCGTCGAAATCGGTGAGAACAATTCCGCGCCAATGAACGTCGGCTGCGCGGCCAGGGTCGCCTTCCACATGGATGCGCATCACCACGGCGGAACTCTGTTTTATTTGCCCGATTTCGCCGAGGGTGACGTTGTCGCTGAAGCCGGTCATCAGGCTGGGTTGCAGATTCAGCGCGCTCAAGTAGCCGGTGGTGAAACGCGGAATCAGAAAAAAGAAAAATCCGCCGATGAGTAGCGCGCTGATAGCGACCAACACGGAGGTGAGCCCTAGGGCGCGATTCAATTGATGCGCCATGGGCGAACCCGGCTCGAAAGGAGGCGAGACGGCCCCGGTGGCGCTGCGCCGGATTTCCAGAGCGACAAAAGTGGATACGGCTAACGCGAGGAAAATTGCGAGCGTGATCAGGAAGCTCGTTTCGACCGTTAGGATTGCGGAGGCGAGCATGCAGGTGAACGCCAGGACTGCGAGGAAGGCGAAATCGCGATTCGTTCGCGCTGAGTAGAGCCGGACCAACGCGGCAAAAAGCATCAAGTGGATGGCGGCGAGTAGTGCCGCGTACAAGGCTGGGTTCGGCGCGCCCGTGGACAAGTTTCTGGAAAAAATCCAGAGGTCGAGCGGGAAAAATAAGAAGTAGGCCAGCACCAGCCAGGTGGCAACGCGCGCAGAAATTTCCGGGCCGCGTCCGCGCCAGATGCGGAATCCTTTGTAGGCAAGCGCGAGCAACGGAACGAACAGCGAGATCGGATCGAGCTTTCCAGTGAGCACGACGGCGAGGATGCCGGTGGATACGAGTAGAAATAGGGACACTTCGAAGTAACGTTGTACGGCCGGAAGCGGCGGCGCGCCGGCTGTGGTAGAGGCGGTGGAACTCATGGTCCTAATACGATGCTAGCACCTGGAAGTTCGAATGAGGATGGATTGAAGTGACGCGATGGCGCGGGAATAACTGTGCTTTCGTATTGGTCAGGGTATTCGGTCGACAATGCCGGTTTTGTAAGGCTAGAACCCCTGATTAATTAGATGAATACGGTCTGGACCTCATCTTGCTCCTTCCGCGATCGGTGCTCGATCTTTTGTCCTGCGGTGTCGCAGCGAAGGTCTGCCGCGCTAAAGGCCGCGGCCTGCCTGCCGGCGGGCGGGCGTTACATCGAAACCTTTCCTAACGACGCGGCGATTTTGCGGGTGGCGCTCGATACCGGAACATGGCTTAAATTTTCGAGTGCCAGGATGCGGGTGCGAGACACCTTGGGCAACCGCTCCACGCGCGCGAGGAATGGCAGCAGCGTGATGTTGCGGAATGTGACGCCGTGCCGGGCGGCCGGAAGTTCTTGGAGCGCGATGCCGTCGATACCGAGCGTGGCACGGATATGCGCCTCCAGTTCAGCTTTTGGATGGCGCGCAACTTGTACGGCGGGGAATTGCCACATGCGAGAGAAGAGCACGTGATCGTGCGCGCCAGGATCTTTCACCAGGATGGTGTGGCCGCGCGAGTCGCGAAGAATTGCCGCGGCAATTCTTATGTGTTCAGTGGCGCGTTTGACGCGAGGAGCAGGAATTGTTTCTGTAAGGCCGAGCTTGTAGGCGCGGCACCATTTCGACACGGGACAAATTCTGCAGCGCGGGATTTGTGGCGTGCAGATTACTTCACCCAGTTCCATGAGGGCTTGGTTCCAATCGCCGGGCGAATCGGTGGCGAGCCAGTCTTGCGCGGTGTTCGCGAGTTCGCGCCAACGACGGGGTTCGCGCAGGTCGCTGCGGATGGCTCGCAAGCGTGCTAGCACGCGGGCGACATTGCCGTCGACGACTCCTAGCGGAACGTCGTAGGCGATGCTTAACACCGCTGCGGCGGTGTATGTGCCGATTCCGGGGAGTTCCAAAGCTTCGTCGAGAGTGCGAGGAAACTTTCCGTTGTGCTGCGCGACGATTTCTTTTGCCGCTCTGTGCAGGTTGTGTGCACGGCTGTAGTAGCCGAGGCCGGACCAGAGTTTCAGAACTTCGGCGATCCGCGCGCTGGCGAGTGATTCGACGTCCGGGAATTGGTGGAGGAAACGATCGTAGTAGGGCATTACGGCGGCGATGCGCGTCTGCTGCAACATCACTTCGGCTACCCAGACACGATATGGATCGCGGCTGGCACGCCAGGGGAGATCGCGTTTGTGCACGCGAAACCAACGCAGCAAGCGCTTTTGAAAGGTTTTGAGCTGCGCCGGCGAAAGATTTGTGTTCATGCGCGAGGTATTCTCGCATGAACGAATGCTCGCTTGAGCGGTGAAAGATTCTGTGTGCGGGCTGGGAATGCGGAACTTCAGCGGCTAAAGCCGCTCGATGTAGCGGTGTTTATGTCGTGGCTAAAGCCACGACCCACAAGGAAATTCTCGGGTATTCGGATTCGTGGCGCGGGACCAAAGAGCAGATCCCTGCCTGCGGCAGGCAGGCCTCGCTGCGCTCGGGATGACAGATGAAGACGAATCCAGAGTTCAAAGTGTGTCGATGAAGAGGAAGTAGGACGAGGACCACAGGGCAGTGGGGATTGAGCCCTGCGGACGGTTGGTGATGATGATTTTGAAAATCTCGTGCTCGGCGGCGAGGTCGTCGAGGAATGTGCCGCCGACGGCGGAGTCTTCGGCTTTCAGCGTGGCAAGCTCGCGGAGCGTGTCGTAGATAATTTCGGCGGCTGGAGCCATGGCACTGGTGAAGCGGTGCGTACGAAATTGCAACACGGAATTAATTTCGTTGAAGTGCCATGCGATGCAGGCGGCCATGGTGACGGCACGCTCGAAACGCTCGGCGTGTTCGGCGATTGGGTTCGGACCTGACGCCGGGTCGGGAGGGCCGACGAAGGGATCCAGGACGAGTATCACGCGGCGTTCGTCTTCGCGCGCAAATTCGCGAACCATCAGGCGTCCGGCCTTTGCGGTGACTTTCCAGTCCACGAAGCGCGCGCTATCGGTGTGCAAATAATTTCGCAGCGAATGCAGTTCGTGGCCGCGTCCGCGAAAGTGGCTGGCCATTTCTCCGCTCAAGAGGGGAAGGACTTCGTAAAAATGATCCGTTGGCGAAACGCGTGGATAGACGACGATTTCCAGTTGTGAATGGACCTGGCGGCTTTTTTCGAAGAAGCCGAAAGGGAAGCGCGTGCGAATGCTGAAGGCGTCTTGGTGATAAACGCCGCGCCGCGGAAAAGTCAGCTCAACTTTTTGCCGGGCAGAACCTTGACGCGAAACGTAAGGGAAAAATACCGGCCGGGTGAGAACTTCGGCGGCGCCTCTTTTGTTTTCGCCAGTGACGCGCAGAGAAAAGGAAGGCCAGGTTTGCTTTTCGTTGCGCAGCTCGAGTTCGGCAAGCACCGGCTGTTCGGCGAAAATATGTTCGGGCATATCGAACTTCAGATCGATTCCGGTGAGGACGACGCGAGAGAGCACTCCGGAAATGAGAATTCCGGCGAGCGAGCAAGCCAAGAGCATGAACAGCAAATTATTTCCGGTGTTTACGGCGGCGAGGACCAGAATAAAAACAGCGACGAGGTAAACAATTCCTTCGCGCGTTAGGCGGTAATCGACCTGATAAACGAGCCAGCGAAGGCTGGTTCGGCGCGCGAGCCGCGGAACGATGACGATAGCGACCCACGCAGCGAGGCCCAGCGCGATGACGGTAGTGACTGCCGCAACTCCGACGCGGCCCTCTTGAGCAGCCGCAGCGGAAAAAAGCGCGGTGATCAGCGCGGCGGACAGCACAAGCATGGCGACGCCAAAGTTTCGCCAGCCGGGACGGTCAATCCCGCGCCACCATCGTGCAGCGAATGATTCGGGTTCTGCTACTTGCATAAGCCTCGAGAGTTTGTTGCAACGTACGTGACCGTTGATACGGGCCGCGCTGGGCTGCATCAGAGAAACAGGCGGCAAAAGTTGGTGCTACAAACAACTGGCCGGAAATCGTCTGGCGACGTCTCGCCGCTACGAGCGAAAAATAGCCGGCAAGATGCCGGCGCTACGAACCCGGTCAAAAAATCTAGCGCAAGATGCGGGCGCTGCAAATGCGCGGCCAAAACAGCCGGCGAGACGCCGGCGCTACGAACATGGGCACGCGGACGCGGGCTATGAACGTTGGAGCCTAGAATCGTCGCGTGCGCCGCGATCGCCCACCTAGCCAGGGCATTCCCACCCTTTACAGTGGAACGCGCGTGGTTTCCATAATTTCGCGCAAAATCGTTTCGGCCTGCTCGGATTTTTTCTGGGTGGAGACGTAGCGCGAACTGACCACCACTCTATGCGCGAAAACCGGGACGACGAGCCGCTTGAAATCATCCGGCAAACAATAGTCGCGGCCCTCCAGGAACGCGCGTGCTTGCGCCGCACGATGAAGCATTACCGCGCCGCGCGGGCTGACGCCGAGGCTCAGTTGTTCGGTTTGGCGCGTGCGCTCCACAATTTCCAGCGCGTAATCCAGCAAACTTTCTTCCACCTTGACGTGCGAGACGGTGTCTTGCATTGCGATCACGTCGGCTGCGTCCATTAGCGCCGAGATTTTTTCGACCCGGGCAACGCCGGAATTGTTGCGAATGATTTCCTTTTCGCTCGCGCGCGAGGGATAGCCCATGCGAATGCGCATCAGGAAGCGGTCGAGCTGCGATTCGGGCAGTGGATATGTCCCGTGATGTTCGATCGGGTTCTGCGTGGCCAGCACTAGAAAAGGTTTGGGCAGCGGATGGGTGTGGTTATCCACGGTGATTTGCGATTCATTCATCGCTTCCAGCAGCGCGGACTGTGTTTTCGGCGTGGTGCGGTTGATTTCGTCGGCGACGATAATGTTGGCGAAGATGGGGCCGGGCTTGAATTCGAATCCTTGCGTGGCGGGGTTGAACACGCTGACGCCGATCACGTCGCTGGGAAGCATGTCCGAGGTGAACTGGATGCGTTGGAAGGAGCAATCGAAGGAACGCGCCAGCGCTTGCGCTAAAGTTGTTTTGCCGACGCCGGGGACGTCTTCAATCAGCAAGTGGCCGCGCGCGAGAAGCGTAGTGAGCGCGAGCTGGATGACGTCTTCTTTGCCCTTCACCACTCCTGAGATCGAGCGCAGGAGTCCGGCGAGTCGAGTGCTGGCGGTTGTGGTCGTTGATTGCAATTCGCGTGGCCTTCTGCTACAAAAAGTTAGTACTGCGGGCGACTAGCTCAGTGGTTAGAGCGCTCCCCTCACACGGGAGAGGTCCAAGGTTCAAGTCCTTGGTCGCCCACCACTACCCCACACATAAGTTTTACCACCAATCGTTGGACGAAGTGAAAAGGCGAACGGTACAGGTGTGTTCAAAAGGTTGTTTGCGTTTTCGGCTTGTACGAGCGAAGACACAAACGCCGTTTGAAATCTGGAAATTAAGTTTCTAGCGCCAAGCTCAGTTTACTTGGACTGAGCTGATCTTGTTATTCCAGTTGCGCGATCGGTCGCTGGGCAAGCGCCAGGCGGCTAAGTCCGGAACGCTACTGCTGAAACTGGCGTTGTCGCTTTGGAAGTTGGCGTTCTTATAGATGATAATCGAAACTCGTCCATAGACTTTGATCGAGCTGACGGCGTCATTGAAGCCTGGAGGTACCAGATTGAAGCTGGAACCGCGGGTCATGCAGAAATATTCGCCACGATAATATTTTTCCTTGAAGAAGCAGGCGCCGCGGCTCGGTATGCCCTGGCTGGGTGGGCGGTGACCACTGCCTGGATCCCACCACCACGGTCCGCCATTGTAAGGATTGACCACGAATGTCGCGCGACAGCCGCCTTGCACCCAAATACCTTCGCCATCCGCTCCCCAGCTGGTTCCGAAAATACACGGAGCGCTGCCGGGAAATTGCTGCTGAAGAGTAGCTCCACCGCGGGTGTCGGCGGTGCAGTAGGTGCGACGATGCGATCTCGATTCACAACTTATAGTGTAGGGGGCACCGGGTCGTTGGCCTACGCCCAGAGTAACTGTAATTCCGCCGCTTTGCGGCGGCGTTGCTGCCACCGATCGTGATGACAAGAACAAAGCGACGCTACCCGACATGATGATCAGCACAAGGGCTGCCATCCATCCGGTTCTAGATTTCATGTTGTGCTCCTGCCGCCGGTGGTGCCGAGCAACAAAACAATTTCCTGAACGGCGGGAGTTTACTCAATTGAAGAATGAGTGGCAATAGAAACGAGGATGGTCAACCTCGCTGACGGGCAGGCGTTTGATGCGGGGCGTGATAATCTTGGCCTGACCGGCATGTCGTGCGGCGAAAATTCTGGTAGAGGCTGGGCTTCGAGGATGACCAATATTTTGCGTTTTATACAGGTATTTGCGTTGGGTACCTGGGTGGGATCGATCTTTTATTTTAGCGCGGCGGTTGCGCCGGGAGCGTTTCGCACGCTTTCAAATCCCGACCAGGCGGGTGCGGTGGTGCAGTTCACGCTGGGGCGGCTGCATATGTTGGGGGTGGTTGCGGCGGTGCTCTACTTGTTTGCCTCGGTGGCGCTCGCGCAGTCGCTTAAGGGATTCGTTCGGCCGGCGGCGATTAGCGTGATCCTGATGCTGTTGCTTACGCTCGCGTCGCAGCGGCTAGTGACGCCGAAGCTGGCCGCGTTGCGAACGCAAATGGGTTCAGTGGCGGCGACGCCGGCGGATGATCCGTTGCGCGTGGAGTTCAATCGTCTGCACAAAATTTCGGTGAATTTGGAAGGCTCCGTGCTGTTGATTGGTTTTGCGGCGTTGTTTCTTACTGTGCGGGAGATAACGAAGTTCTCCGCGAATTGATTGTTTGGATTGCGAATAGCTTAAGGCAACAAACTCCGAACCGGCGAAGTATCTATTTCCGCTTTCTGCGGGCGACGCGCTTCTTTGGAGTTTTCTTCGTAACAGTCTTTTTCTTGGCGCCGGTTTTGCCGGTATTCTTCGTGATTTTTCTGGCGTTTTTGCCAGCGCGTGTGACCACCCGCCACATATACCAGCTCGCGACTGTGCGATATGGGCGCCAGCGTTCGCCGAAGGCGGCAAGCTCGCGCGGCTTGGGAATCGCTTTCTTGCGGTAAAGAATCGCGAAGCCTTTTTGCACGCCGTAATCGTGAATCGGAAGAACGTCAGGCCGTCCGAGACGAAAAATCAAGAACATCTCAACCGTCCATGCGCCGATGCCACGCACGGAAATCAGCCGCTCGACCAACTCTTCGTCTGACATTTTTTGCGCGGCTTCCAGTGTGGGGACCACGCCATCGATCGTTTTCTGCGCAAGGTCCTTCATGGCGAGCGCTTTTGCGGTTGAGAGTCCAGCTTCGCGCAGGGACTGTGGTGAAGCGGCGAGAATTTCCGCGGGCGTGGGACATTGGCCATTTTTGCCCAGTGCTTTTATGCGCGCGTAGATCGTGGCGGCCGCTTTGCCGGAAATGCTCTGATACGTGATGGCTTCGAGCAGCGATTCGTACACGCTGTCGCATTCGTCCAGCTTGAAAGGGAACTCGCCGATGTCGGCAATCAATTTGCCCAGCCGTTTATCAGTCTGCGAAAGATGCGCGTGCGCTTTCTCATGATCGAAGGGAAGTGCAGTTTTGTCAGCCATCGGCAGATTCTTAGGATAGCGAATACCGGCTAAATTAGACAATGCCGCAATTTTTGCGACGCGGCCGTTATGCGGCCATCGGCGGTTCAGCGCAATCGTGTGTGTTACTATCGTCGGCTTATGAAAACTGGAATTATTGGACTGCCGCAAGTAGGGAAGACTAGTTTGTTTCGGATTCTCACGCGTGCGCGTGTGGAAGCACGAAGTTCGCCGAATCAGGCCCATGTGGGGATTGCGCGCGTGCCGGATGCCCGCGTAGTGAAACTTTCGGAAATCTTCAAGCCCAAGAAAATCACGTTCGCTACGATTGAATATGTGGATGTGGGCGGCTTGCAAAAGGACCGCGAGAAAAATTCCGCATCGTTGGTCCCGTTGCGTGAGGCGGACGCGTTGGCGCACGTGGTGCGGCTGTTTGACGATCCGGCGGTGCCGCACGAGGGCGGGTCGCTCGACGCTTTGCGCGACATCGAGAGCGTTGAAATCGAGCTGATGCTGAACGATCTGGAGCAGGCTTCCAAGCGAATCGAGCGCGTGGAAAAGGATTTGAAGAAAAAGAAAGAAACGGTGCTCGAAGCTGAATTACAGCTTTTGACTCGCTGCCGAAAAGCGCTGGAAAGTGAAACGCCGTTGCGCGAACTTGAATTCAAGCCGGAAGAATTGAAGATGCTTACGGGGTTTGAATTTTTGTCGCGTAAGCCGATGCTCTACGTGCTGAATCTTGGCGACGAAGAAGCGGCGGACATCGATCGCGTGGTCGAGAAATATCACCTGGAGAAGCTGGCGGCCAAGCCGCACACGGCGGTGGTTCCGTTCTGCGGAAAGATTGAAGCCGAGCTTTCCGAGTTGCCGGACGCGGAAGCGGCAGAAATGATGAAGGCTTATGGTTTGGCGGAATCGGGACGCGATCGGTTGATTCAGGCCAGCTACCGGCTGCTCGGATTGATTTCGTTTCTCACTTGCGGCGAGCCGGAGTGCCGCGCGTGGACCATCGAGTGCGGAATGAACGCGCAGCAGGCTGCCGGCGCGATTCACAGCGACATCGAGCGCGGATTCATCAAAGCCGAAGTGGTGAATTGGGAAAACCTGCTGAAGGCCGGCGGCTTTGCCGTGGCCAAGGAGCGCGCGCAGGTAAAGCTCGAAGGAAAAGAGTACATCGTGCAGGATGGCGATGTGATTTTGTTCCGCCACTCGAGCTAGCACGATGTTTTTCGCCAACGCAAACCGCATACTGCTCGCTCTGCTACTGGGAGTTACCGCAGCCGGGGCCAACGTGGTGGGCGGCTCGCTGATCGCGCGGGCGAAATCGCTGCGCCGCTATCTGAAATATTTCATCGCGCTGGGCGCCGGGTTCATGCTGGCTACAGCGGTGCTCGAAATGATCCCCGAATCGCTGAAGCTGCAGAGTGAAAACAGTTCGATGTTTTTCCATCGCACGAATTCCGTTTTCATTTTCGTACTGGCAGGCTACTTTGTGGTGCATTTTTTCGAGCACACCGTGGCGCCGCACTTTCATTTTGGCGAAGAGACGCATACGGAGGAGATGTCGCACGCGCATGCCAGCTATGCCGCGCTGCTGGGCCTGGTGATCCATACTTTTTTCGATGGCGTGGCAATTGCGTCCGGCCTTCTGGTTTCAACTTCCCTCGGCGTGGTAATTTTTCTGGCCATATTTCTGCACAAGCTGCCGGAGGGATTTACGGTGGCGTCGCTGATGCTGGCCAGCGGGCAGAGCAGGCGCGCAGCGTTTTGGTCGTCGGCAATACTGGGCGGGACAACGCTGCTGGGGATGGCGCTGATGTTCGCTTTGGGCAATGTTGTAGGGGAGGCGCTGCCGTTTTCGGCGGGCGTTACGCTGTATGTGGCGGCTTCGGATTTGATCCCGGAAGTGAACCGCGAGCCGGGGCCGGGAATGCCGTTGTTGGTATTCCTGGGCGTCGCTATCCTGCTCGGGCTGAAGTATCTCTTCCATGTCTGACGCGGCAAACCCAAACGGCAAGAGCCCTGTCGGCCAGCGGGCTGAAGCCCGGCGCTACGAAGGCCGCACTAGAAGCCCGTCTAGGCTATGGGACGCTACAAAGGCTGCACCTAGGACCCTTCTATACCGTCGGGATGCTCAGGGTTAAAGCCTGTGGATTCAGCAACTCCCTTTCTCGAAGCGGCGTTTAGCGCCTTGGAAATCCTTCCATTTAGGCACATTTGTCAGTGCTGCAACTTTAAGTGGCTACAGGTGTTAGATAGAATGTGGGGGCCATGACCAGGTCTGACGTCCAATTGATGCTGGACGTGAAGGCTGGGGACGATGCGTCCTTTGACCTTCTACTTCAGAAATATCGTACGCCCCTGGTCAACTTCCTCTATCGCATGGTGAGGGATACGGCGACAGCGGAGGACCTGGCGCAAGAAGTTTTCCTGCGAGTGTACCGGGCCCGCAAGCAATATTCTCCCAGCGCGAAGTTCACCACCTGGTTGTTCCGCATTGCGACGAACCTAGCGCTGAATTCGGTGCGGGATAACCGGCATCACCAGAAGGATGTGTCGATCGACGCAGCTTCTTCGCCGGACGAAGATGCCGTGCCGATGCAATTGCCGGCGCCGGAAATGCGGATTGACGAACACATGATCGAACGCGACCGCGCAGATTACATCCGCAAAGTAATTTCGGAGTTGCCGGAAAAGCAACGTGTCGCGGTTTTGCTGCATAAGTATGAAGAAATGGATTACGCGGAGATTGCAAGAATTTTAGAGTGCTCGGAAAGCGCCTTGAAATCGCTCTTGTTTCGCGCATACGAGACGCTGCGAGTGCAGTTGGCGCCGCTTGTTAACGCCAGGGCATCGCGCAGAGAAGGAAGCCCGTCATGAAATGTGAAGACGTATCAAAAGAACTGATTCCGTACCTGGATCGCCGTGCGAGCTCGGCGGACCGCCATGAGGTGGAAGAGCACCTGGCGGCTTGCGTGGCTTGCCGCACACGAGCGGAGGAACTGCGCACGTTGTGGAGTGTGCTGGACGAGGTGCCCATCGTCGAGCCCTCGTTTGGCTTTGACGCGCGCATGCGCGCGCGAATTGCCGAAGAGCCGCGACCTCGCTGGTATCGCTGGTTTGTGCCGCAGCCGCGGCTCGCCATGGCCATGGCTCTGCTGCTGGCGGTGAGCGTTTGGATCACGCGCCTGCCGCAAGACAATTCGGGCCTGGTTGGGACGGCGCAAAGCGAGCAGCAGCAATTTCAGGTGATCAAGAATCTGGACGTGCTGGAAAATTACGACGTGTTGAGCAAATTTGATGCGCTGGACGAAGTTCCGGCGGACGAGCAGGCGGCGCCAGAACCGGATCAGCAGAATAACCAGCAGCAACAACAACAGCAACAGGAGTAACGGCGGATAAATGACGCGGTTGAGAATCATCTGCGGCCTTGCGCTGGCTCTGTTGATGGGGCTCGCGGCGCAGCCTGCCTTGGCGCAGAGGCAGCATGGTGGTGCTGCTCCTTCGCATGCGCCGAGTATGCGAGCGGCACCACGGCAAGCGCCTCCGGCGCGTCCGAGTGCGCGTATCGGACAACGGCCCGGGGCATCTGGAGCATATCGGCCGGGGTATAACGCGCGCGCACCGCAAAGTGTGCCGCGTCCGAACAACGCGGCTAATCCGGCGGCGAACGCTTATCAAGGCGGCATGAGGAACTTGTCTCCGGGCGTCCGGCAGAATCTGCGGGACATGTCACCGCAAGAACAGCAGCGTTACATGCAGAACAATGAACGTTTCAGAAGTCTTCCGCCACAACAACAGGCTCAGGTTCGAAACAATCTGCAGAAGTGGAATAATCTGTCGCCCACGGAACGCAATGCGATGAACGATCGCGCGCGTACTTGGCAGCGTATGTCGCCTCAGCAGCGCCAGTACGTGCAGAACAACCTGCTGCCGAAGTGGCAGAGCATGTCTCCGCAACGGAAGGGGATCGTGACAGGGCGTTTGCACACGCTGCAGGGAATGAGCCCGGCAGACCGGCAAGCGGCGCTGAACGATCCGCAGTTCATGCGCGGTCTGAGTCCTGACGAGCAATCGGTACTGCGCGGACTGGATTCGATCAACTCAGGCCGCCCGTAATCAGATACAGTTGCAGCTCCCCAGTGGTCTCACTTCGTTGACTTGGCTCCTATCGCGACTTAAGATGTGCGCCAAATGGCGGACCCAGCGTCGCTGATTGGTAAAACTGTTTCTCATTACCGCATCGTCAAGAAACTCGGCGGCGGTGGGATGGGCGTGGTTTACAAAGCCGAGGATGTGAAGCTCGGGCGCCTTGTAGCCCTCAAGTTTCTTCCCGATGATGTGGCCAAAGACCCGCAAGCCCTCAGCCGCTTTCAGCGCGAAGCCAAGGCGGCTTCGGCTCTGAATCATCCGGACATCTGCACCATCTACGAAATTGATGACATGCACGACGAAGTGTTTATCGCCATGGAGTTTCTGGACGGAATGACGCTGAAGCATCGCATCGGTGGGCAGCCGATTGAGACGGAAGCAATTCTGTCACTGGCGATCGAAATTGCGGACGCGCTCGACGCCGCCCATGCCCAAGGGATCGTCCACCGCGACATTAAGCCAGCCAACATTTTCGTGACCAAGCGCGGCCACGCCAAGATTCTCGATTTCGGTCTGGCGAAGCTACAAGCAAAGTCAGGAACGGATGCCGATGCGACGCTGACGCAGGACGCTATGGAGTTGACAGCGCCCGGCAGTCCCATGGGCACGCTGACGTACATGTCGCCCGAGCAAGCGCGCGGCAAAGAACTGGATGGGCGCACGGATATTTTTTCTTTTGGTCTGGTGCTCTACGAAATGGCCACTGGAAACCGGGTGTTTTCGGGAGAAAGTTCGGCAGAGATTTTCGATGCCATTCTAAATCGAGCTCCGATTTCTGCGACTCAAGTGAACTCCGAATTGCCGCCGGAACTGAATCAAATTATCAACAAGGCGTTGGAGAAGGACAAAAATCTCCGCTACCAGTCGGCGGCGGAGATGCGCGCTGATTTGCAACGGCTGAGGCGTGATACGGAATCGGGACGCGCGGCGGTCGCGAGTAATGAGTCAGGAGTGAGTGGTTCCGGCGCAGCAGCTTCTGCCGCTGCGCCGCTCGACGCGCGGTCCACCTCCGTTCCGGCCGTTACGGTGCCCACTCGCACTCTGAAATCGGCGGGAATTGCAGGTACGGCGGCGGCCACTGTTCTTCTCGCTGTGATCGGCTGGCTGTATTTCGCGCGTCATGCACGCGCCCTCACCAACAAGGACACCATTGTCCTCTCCGATTTCGAAAATAAGACCGGAGATGCGGTCTTTGACGACACTCTGCGGCAGGGACTCGCCGTGCAGCTCGAGCAATCCCCATTTCTCTCCATGATTTCCGAGAGCAAGGTGAATCAAACGCTGAAATTGATGGGGCGTCCTGCGGGTGACCGCTTGACGGCGGAGGTGACGCGCGAAGTCTGCCAGCGCACCGGCAGCAAGGCCATGCTGACCGGCTCGATTGTCGGGTTGGGCAGCCAGTACGTGATTGGATTGAAAGCTGTAAACTGCGAGAGCGGCGACCTACTGGCGGAAGCGCAGGAACAGGCCGCGGGAAAAGAAGGGGTGCTCAAGGCGTTGGACGCTGGGGCGATCAGTTTGCGGAGCAAGCTGGGGGAATCGCTCAGCACGGTACAGGAATACGCTACCCCGCTGGCAGAAGCAACCACGCCGTCGCTCGAAGCACTGAAGGCCTTCACAATGGGGACGAAGACGATCGAGGTGAAAGGTGAGACGGCCGCACTGCCTTTCTTCAAACGGGCGGCAGAACTCGACCCGAATTTTGCTGTCGCCTATCTCTCCCAGGCGATTGGCTACTCCAACCTCGGCGAACCAGGGCTGGCACAGCAGTATGCCCGCAAAGCATACGACCTGCGGGGGAAGGTGAGCGAACGAGAGAAGTTCAGCATTGAAGCCTTTTACTATGGGGACGTAACAGGAGAACTGGAGAAGGCCGCGCAGACCTTCGAGCTGTGCCAGCAGGGCTACCCGAGATACTATCCGGCTTACACGAACCTCGCATCTATTTCCATTACCTTGGGAAATTATGAAAAAGCGTTGAACGAAAGCAGCGAAGCGCTCCGTCTGGAACCGAATAACGTGATTAACTATGTCAACCTGGGTGCCTCCTACATGTTGCTCAACCGGCTGGATGAAGCAGAGGCTGTGTTCAAGCAGGCGGAAGTGCGCAAGCTGGAGGCCGAGAACCTGCTCGGGAACCGTTACCTCTTGGCATTTCTGAAGGGCGATGCAGCGCAGATGGAGCGGAGCGCCTCAGCTGCCATGGGAAAGCCCGGGCTCGAAGATTTGTTGCTGGACGCACAAGCGGACACACAAGCGTGGTATGGGAAGTTGCGGAATGCGCGTGAACTGACGCGTCGGGCGATGGATTCCGCCGAACACAACGACGCCAAGGAGACGGCGGCGTCCTATGAAACTGATTCCGCGGTTTGGGAGGTAGAAGAGGGCAACAAGCAGCAGGCCCGCGCGGCAGCGAATGCCGCACTGAAGCTGGGCCCCGACCGCGATGTGAAAGCCGAGGCGGCACTGGCCCTGGCCCGGGCAGGCGATGCGGCAGGAGCAGAGAAGCTGGCAGCTGAACTGGAGAAAACATTTCCGCTGGACACTCTGGTGCAGACATTTTGGCTGCCCACGATTCGGGCAGCCATTGCACTTGAGCGCGAGGACCCGAACCGCGCTGTAGAACTTTTGAAACGGGCGAGCGCGATAGAACTAGGGGAAATCAACCCGGTAATGTCCCCGGTCTATGTGCGCGGGGAGGCTTATCTCGCCCTGGGCGACGGCAACCGAGCGGCTGCAGAATTTCAGAAGTTCATAGACCACCGCGGAGTGGTGATAAGCGAACCCTGGGGCGCACTAGCCCGCCTGGGGCTCGCCCGCGCCTACGCCGTCGAAGCGCAATCCGCACAAGGTGCCGGAGTCGACGCCGCGCGTGTCCAGGCGCTCGCGGCCTACAAAGATTTTCTAACGCTATGGAAAGATGCCGACCCCGACATCCCTATTCTCAAAGAAGCCAAAGCCGAGTACGCCAAATTGCAATAGCCTCCAGAAGGTGCGGTTCGGCGGTTTGCGGCGCCGCCTCGTGATGCTCGCCGGCTTATGAGTGCCGCGCTGCCCGTCGAAGCTTCAGGTAAAAATACCGCGGCCTGCCGGCACGCAGGCGCTACATTCAAACCTTCACCATCGTCCAATTTTGAGCATTGGCGGCACGAAAGTGCCGTGACGGACCAAAAAACCGGCGAGCGCAAGGAATTTCTCTTGCTGTTAACTTTTACAAAACATTTTCTGCACTTTTTTTGGATCAAGCAACTAGGCGTGTGCAGAGCGTTCATCACCATCCACCACTAATTGTGGTTCGGTTGCAGTGAGCCACAACGGAGCATTTTCTTTTTCACAAAAATCTTCGTTTCCATATCGGATTCCTCTTGACATGTTTTCGAACCTAACTACAATCGGGGCACAAAGTGGGAAGAAGTGGTACGCAGTGGTAAAAAGTAATAAGCAGGCAGGGGCGAACCAAAGAGTGATTTCTTCGCTGTACAAGCCGGGCGCGGCTTTTAAAGGCACGAATGCTTCGGGGAAGCTATCTAGCGACAGTGGACGAAAAGGGCCGGATGAAAATCCCGGCCGATTTTCTGGTGGAGCTGCGCAAGACAGGCTCGAAGTTCTACGTGACCAGCGAAACCGGCGGTACCGCACGCATCTATCCCATGAAAGCCTGGGAAAAGATCGAAGAAAAACTCGCGAAAGTCTCCTCTCACAACCGTTCCAAACAGAAGTTTTTGGCGCGGGTGAACTATTACGGCCAAGTAGTGGAGGTGGATGGGCAGGGGCGCATTCTAATTCCACCCACGCTACGGGAATCAGCGCAAATGAAGGGCGAGGTAGACGTTCAGGGCCAGCTGACTTACCTGGAAGTCTGGAATCACGCGCAGTTCCTGGAACAACTGAACCGTAACCCTCTAACGGCGGAAGACGAAAAGGAATTGGATTTACTGGGCATCTAGCTTTTGAGCGTTCTGCACACGCCGGTTCTGCTGGACGAAGTCTTGAACTGGTTGCGGATACGGCCAGAAGGCACGTATGTGGATGCCACGGTCGGCACGGGCGGGCACACCATCGAAATCGCCCGGCGGCTGACCACGGGGCGTTTACTGGGGATGGATCGCGACCCGCGCGCGCTGGAAATTGCGCGGGAGCGATTAGGGCCGCTTGAGCGGCAGGTGACTTTGGTGCACGCAGAATTTTCGAAGATCGGCGAAGTGGCGGAAAAGCTGAATCTCCCTCCGCTGGATGGTGTGGTCGCCGACCTGGGGATTTCAACTCTCGAGCTAGATACTCCGGAGCGCGGATTTTCGTTTCGCTGGGCCGCGCCGCTCGATATGCGCATGAATCCCGACTCGCCGCTGACAGCGGAAGAAATTGTGAACTTCTGGCCGGAGAAAGAACTGGCCTACCTTCTCTACAAGAACGCCGATGAGAGGGACTCACGCAGAATCGCCAGAGCAATTGTTCGCGCGCGGCCGATCCGCGACACCGAACATCTGGCAACGGTTGTGGCAGGGGGACGTAAAGCAAGGGGAAGGCAGAGACTGCATCCCGCGACAAAAACGTTTCTGGCGCTGCGGACAGCGGTGAATCGAGAAGAGGAGGAACTCGGGCAGTTTCTTTCGCGGACCCCTGCCACTTTAGCTTCAGCGGGACGGTTGATCGTCCTTAGTTACCATTCGCTGGAAGATCGCATGGTGAAACACGAATTCCAGCGGCTCGCACGCGAAAGAAATTTTCGCGTGCTGACCAAGAAAGTGATTCAGCCGGGAGAAGAGGAAATCAGAAACAATCCTCGCTCGCGGAGCGCAAAGATGCGCGTGCTGGAGAAAGTGGCGACGGCGGATAGCTCGGCGCCTGAGGCGTGGTCATGATCGAATATCACACAGTAAAACACATCGATAATTCGCGGTTGGTTCGTCCCACTTCGCCGGCGCGCATGCAGGATTTTTGGCGGCGGGTGGCAGCGGGAGCGGCCATGGCAACCTGCCTGCTGGTTTATACCTGGCAGCATTTTGAATGCATCCAACTGCGCTACCAAGTGGAGCAGCTCGAAACGCTGCGGGCGCAGAGTTCGGTGCTGAATCAACAGCTTCACGTGGAAGTGGACACCTTGAGCGCGCCGGACCGCGTTTATTCAATCGCCGGAAAAGAATTGGGACTGACGGTGCCGGTGGTGGGCCAGGCGCCTACGGTGGCAGCGGAGAGCGATGGAGTGTTAGCGCAAGCGCGGCCGGTTTCTCAAAACCAGCGTCCTTAAAAGGTTTGGTATACGAAATTGGCAGAGACCCGGCTGACCGGGTCCGAACCCCGCGAAGCATTTCGAACATTCGCGGGGCTAAGTTTTTTGCGGGATAGGCCGGAGCACCATGGAGCAGCGCAGCCTGCGTCGCCGCTGGTTGGTAGTAGGGGTCGTGGCGTTGATTTGGATGGCGGCGGTGCTGTTCCGCCTCAGTTATCTCCAACTCGTCTGCTATGCAGAATACTTCGCGAAAGCCCAGCATCAACAACGGCGCGTATTTGAAATAAGCCCGAAACGCGGCGCGATTTACGATCGCAAAGGCCGGGAACTGGCCATCAGTATCCCGATGGACTCGGTTTTTGGCGATCCCACCGACATCAAAGATGCATCCCTCGTCGCGGAATTGCTCTCGCGCGTTCTGAACATTCCTGCCGTAGAAATCGAAACGAAAATACGCGAAGCGAAGACGCCCGTTCGTCTGGCCAAGAAACTTTCGCCGGAAACGGTCCAGCGCATCGAGGACATGAATTTGAAGGGCGTTTTCTTCCAGAAAGAAAACCGGCGAGTGTATCCGGAAAGAGAAAGCCTGGCGCATGTGTTGGGTTACGTGGATACCGACGAAAAAGGGATTGGCGGCATCGAGTACGCGTTTGACAAGCAGATTCGGGGGAAGCCTGGGCGCATGATGGTGATGGCGGACGGCAAACGTCGCTGGTACGACCGCAGCGAGGCTGCCGCCGATCCCGGCGCGAGCGTGGTGCTTACCGTGGACGAAACCATTCAGTTCATCGCGGAAAAAGAGCTGGCTCGCGGGATGGACGAGACGCACTCGACGTATGGGACCGTGGTGATTCAGAACCCGAATACCGGCGAATTGCTGGCGCTGGCAAATGCTCCGGCGTTCGATCCGAATGATGCAGGCAGCTACTCTGACGAAGTGCGCATGGATCGTGCGGTCTCGGCAGCGTACGAGCCGGGCTCGACTTTTAAAGTAATCACCATGACCGGCGCGCTGGAGAACGGCGTCACAAATCCGGATGAACTCATCGACTGCCAGATGGGTTCAATCGTCGTGGCCGGACGGCTGATTCATGACTGGCATCCGTTCGGAATTCTGAGCGTGCGTGACGTGCTGGCGAATTCCAGCGATGTTGGCTCGATCAAAGTGGCCATGCGTCTGGGCGCGCCGAAGTTCTACGATGTGATTCATTCGTTTGGAATCGGACAGTTGACTGGAATCGAACTGCCCGGCGAGAACCGCGGAATATTGCGTCCCGTGGATAACTGGATTGCCAGTTCCATCGGCTCGGTGGCCATCGGGCAGGAAGTTAGCGTGACGCCGGTACAAATCATTTCTGCGATTTCGGCGGTGGCGAACGGGGGAATGCTCTACAAGCCTCGAATCGTGAAAGAAATTCAAGGTGGGTCGCCACCGCTGGTTGTTTCTCACCCGGCTCCGCAACAAGTGACGGATGCAACGACCGCAGCGACTGTGCGGGGAATGATGGAGACGGTAGTGCTGTCCGGCACGGGCAAGAAGGCGCAGCTAAATGGATATACGGCAGCGGGGAAGTCTGGGACCGCGCAACAAATCGATCCGAACACCGGCCGCTACTCGCCGAATAAATACATTGCTTCGTTCGTTGGGTTCGCACCGGTGAACGAGCCGGCCATATCCATACTCATCGTGTTCGATTCGCCGGAAGGGGCGCACCACGGTGGAGAAATCGGCGGGCCGGTTTTCAAGCGCATCGCGGAGCAGGTGCTGGCGTACATGGATGTGGACCATGACGTTCCCGGGCCATCCACGGTCGAGACCGCGAAGAATGTGAAGCGCTCGCAACAACCTGAAGAGGATAGCAGCGCGGGAATTAACGAAGCGCGTTTTAATGCGGCAAAAGATCAGCCCGAGTTTTCGGAAGCTACTTCGGTCGCGGTTAGCGATGAGGATGCCGTAGTGGTTCCGGATTTAGCGGGACAGACCGTTCGCGGCGTGACGGAAGAATGTTCACGGCTGGGCTTGGTGCCCTCGCTGATTGGCAGCGGAGTTGCCTTAGAACAGTCGCCCGACGCGGGCACGCGCGTAGTCAGGGGAAGCAGGGTGGCCGTGCGCTTTGGGCGCGTGGTGGCGGATGCGCGGACTAAGGATCTGCAAAGGAACGTAAATTGAGATTTGTAATGGAGCAGGGGACGGATGCAAATTCGGGAGGCAGCTCGGACGCGCCGAAAGGACGCGAGTTAAGCTTGCAGGAAATATTGAGAGGAGTGGAGCAAGTCGGCGCGACCGGAGCCGCAAATTCCAAGATTTCTTCGGTGGCGTGTGACAGCCGAAAAGTTAGGCCCGGAGGGTTATTTCTCGCTTTGCCAGGACAAAAAGCGGACGGTAATAAATTCGTAAGCGAGGCAATCGCGCGTGGCGCTATCGCCATTGCGAGCGCCGAGCAGCGAAGCGCGGATGCCGGCGCCGCTGTTACTTGGGTTCAACTGGTTCCCGGCACCGAGCGCCGCGCTCTGGCTATAGCGGCAGCAAACTTTTACGGGCATCCAGCGAGCTCGCTGAAGCTCATCGGCGTGACTGGCACAAACGGAAAGACCACCACAACCTTTCTCATCGATTCTATTTTGCACGCTGCGGGGTTTACGACCGGGCGAATCGGCACCACTGGATATGAAACTCCGCGCGGGACTCGCACTGCAGTCAATACCACGCCTGAATCGCTGGATTTGCAAGAGATGTTCGCGGAAGTGCGCGATGCCGGCGGAACGCATGCTGTGCTGGAAGTGAGTTCGCACTCGCTGGCCATGGAGCGAGTGTGGGGATGCCACTTCGCTGTCGCGATTTTTACCAACCTTACGCGCGACCATTTGAATTTTCACAAAACATTCGAAGAATATTTTGCCGCGAAGCGCCGTTTGTTTGAAGGCATGGGCGCAGGCGCGCCTGAGGTGGCCGTAATCAACGCGGATGATTCTTATTCGCCGCGTTTGGAAGGTTTGGCGAAGCGCACGCTTAAATATGGGCTTACAGAGACCGCGGAGCTGACCACAAAAACGTTCGCGCTGCGGTTTGATGGATTGTCATTCACCGCGCAAACGCCGGCCGGAAAAATCGAAGTACGCTCGAAGCTGGTGGGGCGCATTAATGTGTACAACATTTTGAGTGCGATCGGAGCAGCCATCGCGCTTGAAATTCCGCGCGCGAGAATCGAAGAAGGAATCACGAATCTGGAATTGGTGCCAGGGCGTTTCCAACAAATTGACGAAGGACAGCCCTTTCTTGTGGTTGTGGATTACGCGCATGCCGACGACGCGATTCGCAACCTGATTACTACCGCGCGCGAACTGAATCCGTCCGGGCGAATCATCACGCTCTTCGGAGCTGGAGGCGAGCGCGACCGCTCCACGCGTCCCCTGATGGGCGAAGCGGCGGGATCATTGAGCGACTTGGTGATTCTTACCGACGACAATCCCCGGAAGGAAGACCCACTGCTGATCATGAATGATGTGGTGGTGGGATTGCAGAAAGTGAATGCGAAGTACCGCATCGAGCCGGACCGTGAAGTGGCGCTGGAGATAGCCATCGACGAAGCGCAGCCTGGAGACATCGTGTTGCTGGCCGGCAAGGGCCACGAAAATTATCAGATTTTGCGCGATCGTACATTCGAATTTGACGATCGCGAAAAGGCTCGCGGGATTTTGCGGCGCAAGGGGTATTCGAGGAAAAGCGCCAAGAAGTAGCCATTTCAGCACGATTTCTACGTGCTCGAGAATGTTTTCGAACGAGTAGTTTTGCGAGCGACCATTAGCCCATTGGAGACGCAATGCGGTGGACAGCGGTTCAAGTGGCCGAAACTCTGGGTGTCGCGCTTCCCACAGGCCTCGATCCCATGGCCGGGATGGCCGGCGTCTCGATTGATTCTCGCGCGATTCGGCCTGGAGAACTGTTCCTCGCGATACGCGGTCCGCGTCACGATGGACACAACTTTGTCGCTGAGACACTTTCTCGCGGGGCTGTGGCCGGGGTGGTGGCGCGCGAACGGTTACAAGAATATCCAGAAGAGATCAGGCGAAAGCTATACGCCGTGGACGACACGCTCGTCGCGCTGCACCGGCTGGCGTCGCGAGCCTGCGAGATTTGGCGGCGCACGAAACCGGGACGGCGGATCGGCGCGGTGGCCGGCTCCATTGGCAAAACAACCACGAAAGAAATCTTTGCGGCGCTTGTGGGCGCGCGGTTCCGCGTACTGAAGACGCAGGGAAATTTGAACAACGAGTACGGTCTGCCGCTCACTTTGCTGCAACTGGACGATCAGTACGACGCGGCGGTGGTGGAAATGGGCATGTCCCATCGGGGAGAGTTGGCGCGGTTGGCGCAGATTGCCCCGCCTGACGTAGGCGTGATTACGCGCATCGCGGTCGAGCATCTGGAGTTTTTTTCTTCGATTGAAGAGATTGCGCTGGCGGAGCGTGAGCTAATCGAAAATTTGGCATGGCCCGCCGCAACTGCAGTCCTTAATGTAGATGACGAGCGCGTGGCGAAGTTCGTGGATGTTGCGCGCGGCAATGTGGTTTGGTTTGGGACCAGCGCGCGTGCGCAGTTCCGCGCGGAAAAAATTCAAGAACGCGGCGTTGCAGGCTCGGTTTTTGAATTTATTTCGCCAAGTGGACGGGCGCGGTTGGAATTGCCGTTGATCGGACGGCACAACGTGGTGAATGCGCTGGCGGCCTTGGCGGCTGCGACTGTGTGGGGTATCGGTGCGGCGGAAGCACGAGACATTTTTCCAACTCTTGTGCCCGCCGACAAGCGTGGCGAGGTAGTTCGATTTGAAAGCGGCCTCACGGTGATTAATGACAGTTACAACTCGAGCCCAACGGCGCTGAACGCGCTGGCGCAGCTCCTTGCGGAAACTCCCGGATACCGCAGGCGGATTCTCGCGGCTGGCGAAATGCTCGAACTTGGTGCCACCTCCGCGGAGTTGCATCGCGAGTCTGGAAAGTTCGCCGGCACGTTGAAAGGAATTGATTGGATTGTCGCAGTGCGCGGCGATGCAGCGGCGTTTATCCGCTCGGCGATCGCAGCCGGCCATCCAACCGAGCGCACAAAGTTTTTCGACAACTCAGAGGACGCTGCGAAATTCCTAGCGGAATTCGTTAGCGCCGGGGATCTGTTGTTGCTGAAAGGTTCTCGCGGCGTGAAGATGGAAAAAATCCTGGAGGCCATCGAAGCGCGGCACAAGAAAATCGGACCGAGCGCCGGGACGGAAGCAATCGAAGCGGGACGAAAAGGTACGCGCTGATGCTCTACTATCTTTTCTACTACGTCCTGCGGCCTTATTTCAGTCCGCTGAATGTTTTCCGTTACATCACGGTGCGCACGGCGGTTGCCAGTGTTACCGCTTTGCTGCTTTCTTTGATGATGGGGCCGTGGGTGATCGAAAGGCTGCGCGCGTTGCAGGTGAAGCAATACATTCGCGAGGAAGGCCCCAAAGCGCATCAAAAGAAAGCTGGGACTCCGACCATGGGCGGGGTTTTGATTGTTGCCGCCATCGTGATTCCCACTTTGTTGTGGGCGGACTTGCGCAGTCCGTACGTGCTGCTTGCGATTGGAGCCACCGTAGCGTTTGGCGCGATAGGGTTTGTGGACGATTACAATAAAGTGGTGCGGCGGCGAAATCTGGGGCTCTCGCCGAAAAAGAAATTCTTTTTTCAATTTCTGACTTGCGTGGCGGTTGGCGTGGCGCTGCTCATACTGCAATCGCAAGGCGCATATTCAACGCAATTGAGCGTGCCGTTTTTCAAACGGCTGCACCCCAACCTGGTGATTGACTCGCTGTTGGTTCGGAATTACGTGTGGCCGCTGGCGTTCGTGCCATTTGTCTTGTTTCTGGTGCTCGTAATTGTCGGCAGCTCGAATGCAGTGAATTTGACCGACGGGTTGGACGGGCTGGCCATCGGATGCGTACTGGTTTCTTCCACCGCGCTGACGGTTCTTACTTACGTCTCTAGTAACGCGCGCATGGCCGAGTATTTGGAAATTCAGAAAATACCGGCTGCCGGCGAACTGGTGGTGTTTTGCGGATCGCTGGTCGGCGCTTCATTGGGATTTCTTTGGTACAACGCGCATCCCGCCGAAATGTTTATGGGCGACGTTGGATCGCTCGCGTTGGGCGGCGCCATCGGCGTGGTGGCCGTGATTATCAAGCAGGAAATTCTGCTGCTTTCCATTGGTGGCGTTTTCGTGTTGGAAGCTTTATCGGTGATCATTCAAGTTGGCTCGTTCAAGTTGACGGGCAAACGCGTGTTTCGCATGGCGCCGCTGCATCACCATTTCGAATTGATGGGCTGGAGCGAATCCAAGATCATCGTGCGTTTCTGGATTGTAGCGCTGGTGTTTGCGCTGTTTTCGTTGACTACTTTGAAATTGAGGTGAATTGCAGTGAGGCCCGGAATCGATCTAGCGGGAAAACGAGTGCTGGTGGTGGGATTGGCGCGCACGGGAGTCGTTACGGCGCTTTTTAGCGCGGGTTACGGCGCCACCGTGACCGCGACCGACGAGCGATCCGAAGCAGAATTGGCAGAAGCTGCTGCGAGGCTGCGCGAGGCGGGAGTGAAGCTCGAACTCGGCGGACACAATCCCGACAGTTTCGTTAATCAGGATTTGATTGTTGTCAGTCCTGGCGTTCCGGCAAGACTTCCTGCACTGGAACTGGCCCGCGCGCGCGGAATCCCGGTGTGGAGCGAAATTGAACTAGCGTGGCGATTTTTGCGCGGAAAGCTTATTGCAATCACCGGTTCAAACGGAAAGACGACTACCACTTCACTAGTCGCGCACATTCTTCAGACTGCGTCGATCCCCACGCTGGTTGGCGGCAATATTGGCACGCCGCTGCTAGCTCTGGTTGAGAATTCGATGGACACGACCGTGACCGTGGCCGAAATCAGCAGCTTCCAGCTTGAAACGATCGAAAAGTTTCGCCCGGAAATCGGCGTGCTGCTGAACCTGACGCCGGATCATCTCGATCGCCACGCTTCCTTCGATGAGTATGCGCTGGCGAAGATGCGCATGTTCGAGAACCAGATCGAACGCGACACCGCGGTGCTGAACGCTGACGACCCGGAGATTACGCGTCGTATGCCTACCAAGCCGCATATTTTCTGGTTCAGCAGGCAAAAACGAGTGGCGGCCGGCGCTTTTCTCCGCGATGAACAGATTTTTTTCAGGAATGAAGGTTCGGAAGTTGCACTCGCGCGCCGCGAAGAAATTCCACTGCGCGGTGAGCACAATGTCGAAAATGTTTTGGCTGCCTGCGCTGCCGCCCATCTTGCCGGAGCTGATCCCGGAGCAATTGCCAGCGGCATAAAAACTTTCAAGGGCGTCGAGCATCGTTTGGAATTCGTGGCCGAAATCGCTGGTGTGCAGTTTTATAACGATTCCAAGGCCACCAACGTGGATGCCGCCGTAAAGGCGATTGAAGCTTTCCAGGGCCCGCTGATCGTAATCCTTGGTGGAAAAGATAAGGGCAGCCCCTACACGCCGCTACGAAAGTCGCTGCACGAACGTGCGCGCATGGCCATCCTGATCGGCGCTGCTGCGGACAAAATTGCAGAAGACCTAGGCGACTCGGTTCCGCTAAAGAATGCCGGGACGCTTGACCGCGCCGTGGAAATTACCATGCAAAATGCGCAAGCGGGCGACACGGTGCTACTGGCGCCAGCCTGCTCCAGTTTCGACCAATTCGAAAATTTCGAGCATCGCGGTCGGACCTTCAAGGAATTAGTCGCAAATCTGGAAGATCAGAACCAATCTGCCGCAGGCGCTTCCGCGCAAAAAGGATGACGAATGCCGCGTAGCTTGCAACCGGACCGAAAATTATTTGGCGTGACGCTGGGGCTTTGCTTGATCGGCGCGGTGATGGTCTTCAGCGCCTCGGCGATTACGGAGCGGGAATCGGGCGGCAACGGCTATACCTTCTTGCTGAAGCAACTGCTTTGGATCGCTATTGGATTGGCCGGAATGTTCTGGCTGATGAATGCGGATTACCGCAAATTCCGCCAGCCTCGTGTGATTTTCACCGCTATTTCGCTCACTCTGGTGATGCTGATTTCCGTCTTCTTTCTAGACCGTTCGCATGCTACGCACCGCTGGTTTCGTCTGGGTCCGCTGAGCTTGCAGCCTTCGGAGATTGCGAAGCTGGTTTTGATTTTCTTTCTTGCATGGTTTCTTGAAATTCGGCGAGCGCCCAGAGGATTTGGCGTGAACGATCCGGTGCGCACTCTTCTGCCTGCTTTGGGAACAGTTCTGCTAATCGTTGCTTTGATCCTAGCGGAACCTGACATGGGCACAGCGTGCATGATTTTGCTGATCGCTGTGGCGATGCTTTTCGTGGCGGGGCTCGATATGCGCTACATCTTCGGCGCCGCGCTCGCGGCCATTCCGGCGGTCTACTTATTAATCGCGCGCACGCCGTACAGGATGGAGCGTTTCAAAGCGTTCATGTCGCCGGGTGCTGACCCGCAAGGGCACGGTTTTCAATTGCTTCAATCGCTGATCGCCATTGGCTCGGGAGGATTTACCGGCGTCGGCTTGATGGAAGGACGCCAAAAACTTTTTTTTCTTCCCGAAGCGCATACCGATTTTATTTTCGCCGTGATTTGCGAGGAACTCGGATTTATCGGCGCGGTAATCGTGCTCACACTTTTCGCCGTATACGGCTGGCGCGGATTTGTGGCGGCAATGAAAGCTCCGGACGAATTCGGCAGACTGCTCGCGTTGGGAATTACCGCGATGGTGGTAGGACAAGCGCTGATCAACCTGAGCGTCGTGCTGGGATTGATGCCCACAAAAGGAATTCCGCTCCCTTTCGTCAGCTACGGCGGGTCGAGTTTGATCGGAATGCTGTTGGCAACCGGCGTGCTGTTGAACATCAGTCAGCACGCGGATGAGACGTGAAGGCGGATGCAAACAGTTTGCTGATCGCAGGCGGCGGTACCGGCGGGCATGTTTTCCCGGCGATTGCTGTGGCGCGTGAGTGGCTCAAGCGGAAGCAGGAAGGGGAACGAAGCGTCGTGATCGTTGGAACCGAGCGCGGAATGGAAGCGAGGCTGGTGCCGCAAGCCGGACTGCCGCTCGAAACCATACGAGTAGCGGGCTTGAAAGGAATTGGCGGCGCAAAATTCCTAAAAAACGCCGCGATGCTGCCGCTGGCGCTGTCAGACTCCGAAAAAATTGTCCGCCGCCATAATTTTGGAGTGGCATTTGGCGTCGGCGGATACGCGTCGGGGCCCATGATGCTTGTGGCCAAGATGCATTCGATTCCTACCGTGATTTTTGAGCCAAATGTCGAGCCGGGATTTACCAACCGCGTCCTTTCCACGATAGCCACCCGCGTAGCCGTAGCTAACCAAGCTACCGCGACGCGGCTGGGACGCAAAGCCGAAGTCACCGGCTGTCCCGTGCGCCAGGAATTTTTTGCCGTACCGCGGAAAGAACTGCGCGAGCCTTTCACAATTTTGATTACGGGCGGAAGCCGCGGCGCGCTGCCGATCAATCGCGCGGTAGTCGATTCGCTGGATCTTCTAGTGGAGCGAAAAAGTCACCTTTTCATCGTGCATCAAACCGGCGAACGCGACTATAATGCGGTGCGAGTGGCTTATGCGCGTCGCGAATTCCGAGCGGAGGTTGTGCCCTTCATCGAGAATATGGCGGAGCGGTTTGCCCAGGCGGACTTAATCGTCTGCCGTTCGGGCGCGATCACGGTCGCAGAAGTATCTGCCGCCGGACGTGCCGCCATCTTCATCCCCTTCGGCGCCGCCACTGACGCGCACCAAACCCGCAACGCGGAAGCCATGCAGGATGCCGGCGCTGCGCGGATGTTGCCTCAAACTGAGCTGACGCCCGAGCGGCTCACAACCGAAATTTTCTCACTGCTGGACCAGCCCGGGAGAATTTCAGAAATGCAGCGGCGAGCACGCGCACTGGCGCGTCCGCGCGCGGTCGAGGACATTGTGGATCTGCTGGAAGCGCAAATTCAAAATCCACTGGAAGGCATGGTGCGGCTATGACCGTTACCTTCCGCAATTTTCAACGCATCCATTTGATCGGCATTGGCGGCAGCGGGATGAGCGGCATCGCGGAAGTTTTGCTTTCGAGCGGTTACGCGGTTTCCGGCTCCGATTTGAAAGCTACTCCGGTAACCGAGCGGTTGCGCCGATTGGGCGCCAATATTTTCGAAGGCCACCTTGCCGAAAATGTTCGCGGAGCGCACGTGGTGGTGGTTTCTTCCGCCGTTCACTCCAGCAACCCGGAAGTGGTGGAAGCGCACAAGCTGAAAATTCCAGTGATTCCTCGCGCTGAGATGCTTGCGGAATTGATGCGCTTGAAAACGGGAATTGCGGTCGCCGGAGCGCACGGGAAAACCACTACGACTTCGATGGTCGCCGCGGTTCTGGCTGAAGCGGGGCTCGATCCTACATTTGTTGTGGGCGGGCGTGTAAATCACGCCGGCTCGAATGCGCGCGTGGGACAAAGCGAATACATGGTGGTGGAAGCGGACGAAAGCGATCGATCGTTCTTGCTGCTGGCTCCGGTCGTTGCCGTGATTACCACCATCGACCGCGAGCACATGGACCATTACCGTTCGCTAGAGGAAATACAGGAAGTGTTTTTGCAATTTGCGAATCGCGTGCCGTTTTATGGGACGGTAATTCTCTGCCTCGATGAGCCGAACGTGCAGGCGATTCTGCCGCAAGCAAAGAGGCCGGTGATTACCTACGGCACGTCGAGTCAGGCGGACTTGGTGATTAGCGAAGTGCGGCTCAACGGTCTAGCCAGCGAATTCCGGCTGAAATATCACGATGAGGATCTTGGAATTTTCCGTCTGCCTTCGCCGCCGGGAATTCATAACGTCCGCAATGCGGCAGCGGCGGCCGCAGTCGGACTTTCGCTGAATGTTCCAGCAGATTTGATTCGCGCTGGTCTCGCGAAGTTTTCCGGCGTCGGACGGCGATTTGAAATCAAAGGCGAATTTGGCGGCGTAACTTTGATTGATGACTACGGCCATCATCCCGCCGAAATTCGCGCCACGCTGGAGGCCGCGCGCGGATGCGGCTACAAGCGCCTGCTCGTTCTCTTTCAGCCGCACCGCTATTCGCGGACCAAATTTCTCTGGGAAGATTTCAGGCGTTCGTTCAACGAGGCCGACATTTTGGTGATCACGGAGATTTATGCCGCCGGCGAATCGTCGTTGGAAGGTGTTAACGGCGAAATTCTGTCTGAAGCGATCAGCACTGCTGGACACAAGAACGTCGTGTTCACGAGCACGATGCAAGCGGGCATGGAATTTCTGTACAGAGAAGCGCGTCCGGGCGACGCCATTCTCACGATTGGCGCTGGAAGCGTTGGCCGTGTCCTCGACCAATTGGCCATGCTGCTTGCTTCCAAGGTTCCTAGTCCTTATGCGGATTAGCGAGAAGCCGGTTGCGGCGCGTTTGAAGGAATTGGGAGTGGAATTGAGACCCGGTGTTACGCTCAGCGAAAAAACTTCGCTGGGGATTGGCGGAACCACTGATGAGCTTTTGTTGCGCCGGTTCGACACGATTCCTGGGGTGATGCGTTTGTTGGCGAATGAAAAAATTCCTCATCGCTTCCTTGGTGGCGGCACGAACGTGCTGATCGATGATGGCGAGTTGCCCTGGATCGTTTTGCATTTGCCCACTTCGCAACCGGGGATGAGAGTGGAAGGCAACGCGGCTTACGTGGATGCGGCTGCGGATCTCGGCGGCATGGTCACATTTTGCGCGAAACATGATCTTGGCGGTATGGAAGGCCTCATTGGTGTGCCGGGCAGTGTGGGCGGCGCGTTGCGCATGAATGCCGGCGCTTACGGCACGCAGATTGGCTCGTACGTGCGCGAAGTGGAACTGTACCGCGCAGCGAGCGGTGAAATCGAAACCGTGCGCGGCAACGATATCCGTTTCGATTATCGGCACACGTCGTTCGCCCCAGAGGACGTGATGCTGCGCGTAAAACTGGAGCTACCCTCCAAGCCATTCAAGGAAATTCTGGCGGGCATTAAGGTGTGCAACGAAAAGCGCCGCGCGAGCCAGCCGCTCAACCAGAAAAGCGCCGGATGCATTTTCAAAAATCCTCCGGGCGGCTCGGCCGGGCGCATGATTGACGAACTTGGCCTGAAAGGCCATCGAGCCGGCGACGCGATGGTGAGCGATCGCCACGCGAATTTCTTTATCAACGCGGGAAACGCGCGTTGCGCCGACATGCTCAGGTTGATCGACGATGTTCGCGAGCGCGTGCACAAAAGTTTTGGCGTGGAACTCGAGAACGAGGTCATTCTCTGGAAAAACTGAAGACCATGGACGCGGACGCTTATCCCCAGGAGCTCCTGGCCGACGAAGAGCCGAAGTATCTTCGCAGGCAAAAGCCTCTGGAGATCAAGCGGCGGAAATTCGGCCGGAAAGCCTGGAAAACGTATTTGCGCGTCACGTTTGGCGTGGGAGTTGGAATCGCCGGCGCGTGCGTGGCGTACGCGTGCGGACATTTTCTGTTGGCTTCGCGACAAATGGCGCTCGTTCATCCGGAACAGGTGGAATTGGCCGGCAATCATTACGTGACGCGTGGAAATGTGCTCGCAATTTTTAAAGCGGATCAAGCGCGCAGTGTCCTGCGCATTCCGTTGAATGAAAGGCGGCGCCAGATCGAAGCGATTCCGTGGGTATCCGAAGCGATCGTGCGGCGGGCTTTGCCGAATAAGATTGAAGTGGAAATCACCGAACGTACGCCCATCGCGTTTCTTCGGCAGGGAAGCGATCTGGCGCTAGTGGATATTCATGGCGTGATACTCGAGCGTCCCCTGAAAGCGAATTTTCATTTTCCGGTGGTCACCGGCATTAGCGAGGACATGACCTCCGAGGAACGCGAAAGACGTATGCAAATGTTTGCCGGCTTTTCGCAACAGGTGGAATTAATTCGCGCGGGCGCGATGGAACAGGTAAGCGAAGTGGATCTTTCAGACGCCAGCGACTTGCGCGCCAGCATCTCCGGTCTGAATGGCGATAATGTGTTCAGCGGCGGCAGTTCGAACCAATTGTCAGACAGCTCAGGCCGTGAATCCGCGGCCCCAGCGGACTCGCCTGTTCTGGTCCACTTTGGCGACAACGATTTCGAAACGAAGTATCGAACGTTGCTAGATGGCATCGGCCAATGGCGCGCCAAAACGGGCCGCGTGGAATCTGTGGACTTGCGTTTCAATGGCGAAGCCGTCGTGAATCCGGATTCGCCCGTGATACCGCAGCTTGCACCGCGAGTGGTGGCAGCAGCGCGGCCGGCCACGAAGCCAGCGCCAGTGGTGGCCAGGAAACCTGCGAAGCCGGTGCACACAGCGCAAAAGAATTCCAAGAAGACGAAGAGGAAATCACACAGCGGAAACTGATCGGCGGAAATTATAAGGAGCGGATTTGACGAAGAAGGAACGACATATCGTAGCGTTGGATATCGGCAGCACCAAAACCTGTGCGCTGATCGGAGAGCTTAGCGACGACGGCAGCGTGAACTTCGCAGCGCTGGGTGCGGCGGAGTCGAAGGGCTGGCGCAAAGGGCAAATCGTAAATCTGGATCTCGCGGTCAGTTCGATTCGCCGAGCGGTGGAAGAGGCCGAAACGATTGTCGGCGTGCCGGTTGAATCGGCGCTCATCGGCGTGGCCGGAACGCATGTGCGTGGTGTGAATAGCCGTGGCGGAATCACGGTGGGAAGCCGCCCGCGCGACATTCAGCGCGAAGACGTTCGCCGCGCGGTGGAAGCTGCGCGAGGCATTCAGTTGCCGGAAGATCGCGAAGTGCTGCACGTTCTTCCTCAGGAATTTTTCCTGGACGCGCAAGACAACATCCGCGACGCAATTGGAATGGTAGGGCAGCGTCTGGAAGCCAACGTTCATATCGTCACGGCCAGCGGCACTGCAACGCAAAATATCGTCACCGCGGTGAATCGCGCGGGCGTGCGCGTGGACGACACCGTTCTAGAGCCGCTTGCTTCCGCGGAAGCCTGTTTGACCCAGGATGAACGCGAACTAGGTTGCTGCCTGCTCGATATCGGCGGAGGCACCACAGAATTACTCGCGTATGCCGGCGCCGTTGTGCGGCACACTGCGGCAATTCCAGTCGGCGGCGACCATTTCACCAACGATCTTGCCGTCGGATTGCGCACGCCCATCGATGAAGCGGAAAAAATCAAGCGCGAGCAGGCCTGCGCAAATCGCGAACTTCTGAAAGAAGATTTCTCCATCGAAATCGCGAGCGTGGGCGATCGCCCACCGCGAACAGTTTTCGCTCGTATGCTGTCTGACATCGTGGAACCGCGCGCCCAGGAATTGTTGCTGCTGGTTCGCGACGAACTCCGCCGCGGCGGCGTTGAGTCGTCCATTCCCGCCGGAATCATCCTTACCGGCGGAGGAGCGCGCTTGCGCGGCTTCTGCGAGCTCGCCGAAAAGATATTCAATCTGCCTGTGCGTGTCGCCGTTCCACGCGGACTCTCAGGCATGAGTGAAGAAGATTCCCGGCCCGAATATGCAACAGCCGTCGGACTTGTGCTTTACGGTGCGCGCACCAGGCGCAACGCGGGAGCGCGTCCTAGCGGCTGGGTGGGCAAGTTGAAAAGTATGTTTGCAGGAGCGTCTTAAGCATTGAACAAAAATTTCAAGAGGGCGAAAGACTGGGGAGGAAGCATGTCACCAAAAGAATCGAGCTTTAAAGTTTCGTTCAGCGAAGAAGCGCAGAACGGCGCGAAGATCAAAGTGATCGGCGTGGGCGGCGGCGGTTCGAACGCCGTCAACCGCATGATTCGCGCCAAAGTGGAAGGCGTGGAATTCATTGCGGCAAACACGGATTTGCAGGCCTTGAAGCTTTCGCAAGCGCCCGTGAAGCTGCAACTCGGCGCGAAGTTGACGAAAGGCTTGGGTGCCGGCGCCAATCCCGAAGTCGGCCGCAAAGCTGCGCTGGAAGACACCGAGAAAATTCTGGAAGCGCTCGATGGCGCGGACATGGTTTTCGTCACCGCCGGACTGGGTGGCGGAACAGGCAGCGGAGCCGCGCCCGTTGTGGCGAACCTCGCCAGCGAATTGGGTGCGCTCACTGTCGCTGTGGTCACCAAGCCGTTCGCCTTCGAAGGCAAACGCCGCATGGAGCAGGCCGAGCAGGCTCTGGGCGAACTGATCGGCAGCGTGGACACTGTCATCGTGATTCCGAACGAGCGCTTGATGGAGTGCGTTGAACACGGGACCAGCTTTTTTGAAGCGTTCCGCATCGCCGACGACATTCTGCGGCAAGCGGTGCAGGGAATTTCCGACATCATCACGATTCCCGGCATCATCAATCGCGACTTTGCGGACGTGAAAACCATCATGTCCGGCCAGGGTTATGCCGTGATGGGTACTGCGGTTGCTTCGGGATCGAACCGCGCGATTGACGCCGCGAACCGCGCCATCAATAGCCCGCTGCTGGAAGACAATTGCATCCAGGGCGCGCAGGGAATTTTGATCAACATAACGGGATCATCGAGCTTGAGCTTGCAAGAAGTACACGAAGCCTCGTCCATTATTCAGAAGGCCGCGCATGAAAACGCGAACATCATTTTTGGAGCGGTGATGGACGACGCGATGAAGGAATCGGTGAAGATCACGGTAATCGCCGCCGGTTTCCGCGAAGTCGCCGGCAGGAAGAGCCAATCGCGCCCTTCATATTTGCCGAAGACTTGGAAAGCCACGCGCGAACCTGCACCGGAGCAGCCCACTATGCCGCAACCGCAACATACGAATGTGGTGCAGCAGGTTTCCAGAAACGTCAACGAGGTTGTCCACCAAGTGGCGCGCAATGTCAGTCAGGTTCATGAAGTGCCGGCTGACGATCTCGACGTTCCCACATTTCTTCGCCGTCAGGCTCAAAAGGCGTAACGCGCTAACTTATTGAAGATGGGTTGCCGGCTGGTTCCGGGGCAGCCCTAATCTTCGTACGCCGGATAACGAATCGCGCGGGTGTACGTGCTTTGACATTCCAGGAAATATATTCCGCTCTGTTTCGCGTTAACATTCGCACACATGATTCGAATCAAGAAGGAAGTTTTGGGCGGGATGGCAGAGCACGCTTCCGGAAATCCGCAATGGGAATGTTGCGGATTGCTGGCGGGCCGTGACGGCACGATTACAAGGATTTTCCCGGCGAACAATTCGCTGGCGAGCGCCACGCAGTACGAGATTGCGCCCAAAGAATTGTTTCAGCACATGCGTGAAATTCGCCGAGCCGGGCTGGAACTAATGGGGATCTATCACTCGCATCCAAACGGCGACAACAAACCGTCACCACGCGACGTCGAGCAAGCCTACTACCCGGACGTAGCGCACTTCATTCTGTCGCCGCGCAACGACGCGCCGAATTCCGTACGCGCTTTTGCCATTCAAAAGGGAAAAGCCGTCGAACTGGATATTCAAATTGTTTGAGAACAGGCGAGATCTTTAAAGAAGCGGAATCTTCAGTGCAACGGCAGTAATGTCGTCATGCTGAATTCCACCCACGGCGAAATTCTTCGCTCCATGAAGAAGGCATTGTAGAGATTCGTCCGCGGTAGCTTCGCGGCACTGTCCCCAGATTTCGCCCATTCTCGACCAGCCAAAGTCGTCTCCGCTGGCGTCGCGCAATTCGTGAAGCCCGTCCGTGGCAAACAAAACTGAATCGCCCGGCGCGAGAGACACGCGATGAATATCGTAACAAGTGTTCGGAAACATTCCCGACGGCAAGCCGCCTTCTTTCAATTGCTGGCACCCGGTGTGCGAAGCTCGCAAAGGATAGGGCATTCCGGCGTTTGAGAAAGCCAGCTCGCGGCAGGTGGGATCGTAAACGGCGTAAAGCGTGGTGGCAAAGCGTCCCTGCACCGGCCGGACAAGCAGCCGTCTATTCAAAATTGCCAGAACGGTGGAGGTTTGTTCATCCGTCTTGGTGATGCCGCGCAGCATTCCCATCACCAACGCGGCATACATCGCGGCCGCGATGCCTTTGCCCACGACATCGCCGATGTAGAGGGCGATCGTTCCATTGGGTAGAGTGAAAAAATCGGCGAAGTCTCCGCCGACTTCTCCAAACGGAGAAAATCTGTAGGCGATTTCGATGAAGGCGTTATGGAGCGTCCCGGAAGGCAGCAATGAATTTTGGATTTCACGCGCTTCGTCCTTCTCCGCTCCGCAACTATGATTGCATGGTGGCGATTCTAGTCCAAGCAACGAACTCATCGTGGGCCGTTTTTACAGGACGCTGCGAACCAGGATCAGGCGTTCGGAATCAGCTTCCAGGCGCAGCAAGCGATTTAATGCCTAGTGAAAGACTGCAACTCAACATCCAAGTCCGGGATTTTGTCGCCGCTAGGAATGGCTAAGAAAGGATTTACCGAGGGAATAAGGTGTAAGCAGGAAGGAAGGCAAAACGACTGACCCAAAAGAGAGATGCGTGTACCCGATTGAAACAACGCACTGCGTCGCTAGCGGGGCGAGCTTAACTGTTGGCGCGATGACTATGCTGCGCGTCGATTTTATCCGCAGCCTGCAAACGCCGTGCGTACAACGGAAACCTTTCAGCAAGCGTCGCAACTTCCTTGCGAACGCGTTGCTCGATAGCGCTGTCTCCAAGATGCGTGAGCACTTCGGCAATCCATCCGGCAATTTTTTCCATTTCCGGTTCGCGCATTCCGCGCGTGGTGACCGCCGGACTACCCACGCGAATTCCACCAGCCTTCATGGGCGGCAGCGGATCGAAGGGAATAGCATTCTTGTTAACGGTCATCCCTGACCGTTCGAGCGCGAGCTCGGCGTCACGGCCCGTAATTCCTCGCGAGTGCATATCGACTAGAAATAAATGATTGTCCGTGCCGCCTGTAACGATACGGAAGCCCAACTTTACTAGACCCGCAGCCAGCGCGCGCGCGTTGGCCACCACTTGCTTTTGATAGTCGCGGAATTCCGGCGCCGCAGCTTCCTTCAGGCACACAGCTTTCGCCGCGATGATGTGCTCCAGCGGTCCACCCTGCACGCCTGGAAACGTGACGCGGTCCAGATCCTTGGCATATTTTTCGCGACAGAGAACCAAGCCGCCTCGCGGCCCACGCAAAGTCTTGTGCGTAGTGGTGGAAACAAAATCAGCGTGCGGCACCGGGCTCGGATGCACTCCCGCGGCCACCAAGCCCGCAATATGCGCCATATCCACGAAGAAAAGCGCGCCTACCGATTGAGCCGTCTTCGCGATGCGCGGAAAATCAATAATGCGCGCGTAAGCGCTGGCGCCCGCCACAATCATTTTGGGTTGACGCTCGCGAGCCAGCCGATCGATTTCATCGTAATCGATTGTTTCGGTGTCTTTGGTGACGCCGTAGGCGACGAACTTGTAGGTCTTGCCCGAAAAATTCAGCGGATGGCCGTGGGTTAAATGTCCGCCGTGCGCCAGATTCATTCCCAGCACGGTCGCGCCTGGCTCCAGCGTGCTCATGTAAACGGAAATGTTTGCTTGCGTCCCGGAATGCGCCTGCACATTCGCGTGCTCGGAGCCAAATAGCGTTTTCGCGCGTTCGATAGCAAGCCGCTCCACGCGGTCCACATTCTCGCAGCCGCCGTAGTACCGTTTGCCCGGATAGCCTTCGGCATACTTGTTGGTGAACACAGAACCGGCAGCTTCCAGCACCGCTTCGGAGACAAAATTTTCAGAAGCGATCAGCTCGAGGCCGGTCGCTTGACGCCGCACTTCATCGCGCAAAGCCTCGGCGACTTCGGGATCGACTTCATCGAGACTGCGGCTCATTCGTACGAGTTCAGGGCTTTCCTGTGTCATTTCAATGGCACCAGTTGGGTTGAATCCAAGGGTAACAACGCGAGTGTGATTCTAACGGAGCGCACTGGAAGTTTGCAATGAATCACCGAATCGCCCGGTTATCACTCTTTCGTTTCCGAGCGAAGTATCCCTGAATGTACGGGCGCGATTTGTTGTACCATTCTTGTACTTCTGTGGATAACTAAAGAAGTTGTTTAGACATCTGAAGAAACCAAGCGGGGACGTTGTAATGTCGGCGCCAACGGTAATCTCTTTACTTCAGAAGAGTTCGAGCGTTGATTGTGGGCGTGAAAGAGCTGGAACTTTGTGCTCTAAAACGCGGAATACTCCAGGGAGGTTTCATTTTGAAGTGTTCGTTTGGAACGATAACCAGATGCGTGGCTCTTTTTTCAACTCTCGCGTGCGTAGCATCCGTGCAAGCGCAGACCGGCAGCCAGCCTACCAATCCACCCGCGAGCGATTCGACTCAGACAGCGCCTTCCACAGCGCCTCCGCCGCAGCAGCAACAACAAACTCCGCCCCCAACAACCCCTCCACCGCAGAACACGCAACCTGGACAAACTGCCCCGGGTAATAACGGCGCGTCCAACGACCGGCTGTTTTTCGCACTGCCTAACTTTCTGACGCTGGAAAATTCCGCTCACGTTCCGCCCATGACTGCCGGACAGAAATTCAAGGTTGCGTTTCGCTCCTCCTTCGACTACGTCCAGTATCCGTGGTACGCGGCGTTAGCGGGAATCAGCCAGGCGGAGAATAGTGAACCCGGCTACGGCCAGGGCGCGGAAGGATACGCCAAGCGTTATGGAGCGGCGTTTGCCGACGGCACGATCGAGAATTTCATGGTGAATGCTGTGGTGCCCTCGGTATTGCACACCGACCCTCGTTACTATCAATTGGGCAAAGGGACTTTCATGCATCGTACGGGCTACGCGCTGAGTCGTCTTTTCATCACTCGAACCGACTCGGGCCACAATACATTTAATTTCGGTGAAATCGCGGGCAGCGGCATGGCTGCTGCAATATCCACTTATTCTTACCATCCGGAAGCGGACAAGACGTTCTCGAATACCGCCTCGGTGTGGGGAACGCAGGTAGCCTATGACGCTATCCGGATCGTGCTAAACGAATTCTGGCCCGACATACGGCGCAAGTTTCATAAGGACAAAACGCCGCAGCAGCCCTAGACCGGGCGGCTTTCAACTTTCAGATCAGAAGAAAATCGGAGCAGAGGATATTTGTTTGTTTCTTCGGATTCCAACCATCCGTAGAAAATCATCCGCCCAAAGAAATAGAGCGCTAAGCGGACCAACCCCAACTCTTAGCGCTCCTGAGCACCGAGTTATTTACTGTTGATCGGGCTTTGAGCCTGTCGCATTGGACAGCACAGGCACGTGGTGATGACTCAGCAAAGTGTGCGGCCCGCCGTAAACAAATTCCAGCGCAAGATTCAGACCTGCCTGCACCAGCAAGTTGTAGTTACCCATGCGGAACCCATCCATGGGACCAAATCCGCGCGGACGGAAGCTATCGGCGCCTGGGTACCAAAGCAACGCAGCCGTTTCCGTGCCGGCGTAGGGAGCCGCCAACGATGCAAACGAGAACACGCGATGCCCGTCTTCGCCGCGTCGCGCCGTCACGGTCGAAATCAAAGCATGTTCAGTTCTGTGCAAAATACCGGAGCATTCGCAGCGATAGTAAACCGTGTCTTCGCGAAAGATTTCAGCGAGCGTATAGCGAGCCGTCTGAGTGACCAGGTTGATGCCAAAGTCACTCGCCACGCGAACCCCGTAAGCGTCCCAGCCCTGTCCCCAATCCGGCGGAGATCCTGAGTTATTGGGTGTAGCATTCGTTGTGACCGCTTGCTGGTACGCGCCTGCGATCGCCGCGCCGATAAAGGGATAGGGACCGAAAGAATCGAACGCATAGCTCTTCAGCTTTTCCTTCTCCGTAGGCTTGTGATAAGCGTAAGTGACAGGCGGAGGATTGCTCGACGAATACGTCGGAGCGTTTTGCGCTGGCTGCGTTTGCGTCTGATTCGGCGTGCCAGAACCGCTCGGGGACTGCGCCCTAGCCATTGGCTGGGATATAGCGAAGGTTGCGATAGCAACGAACAAGAATACGGCGCGGCACATCTTCATCTGGTTAAACTCCTTTAATTTTGGGCAACACTGGCGGGGAACCAGGCGCGCCGGATAGCCTACACCGAAATAGTCTTTCGTTCACGTAAAAAATACGTAAAACACGCGGCTGGTTGACTTCGGATGCGCTCTCCCCTAACCTAGCTCGATTGCGTCTTCACCTCGCGCCGCTGAGGCCTATGCGGCGGTTCCATCAGGCGCAGAAAAGAGCCAAATAACGTATGTCGGACCAGAAACTTCCCACTCGCGCGGAAGATTATTCGGAGTGGTATAACCAGGTCGTTCTCCGCGCCGAGCTAGCGGACTACGCGCCAGTGCGCGGCTGCATGATCGTGCGTCCGTACGGTTGGGCGCTTTGGGAAAACATCACGGCGGCGTTGGATGGCCGCTTTAAGGCCACCGGCCACGTAAACGCCGCCTTTCCTCTGCTGATTCCTCGCAGCTTCATCGACAAAGAGAAATCGCACGTAGCCGGATTTTCGCCTGAGTTGGCGGTGGTAACGCATGGAGGCGGGGAAGAGCTTGAGGAACCTTTGGTGATACGTCCCACCTCGGAAACAATCATCGGGCACAGCTACGCAAAATGGATTCAGTCCTACCGCGACCTGCCCCTGTTGATCAACCAGTGGAACAGCGTGGTGCGTTGGGAAATGCGAACCAAGCTTTTCCTGCGAACTCTGGAGTTTTTCTGGCAGGAAGGACACACCGCCCACGCCACCTTGGAGGAAGCCGACTTCGAGACGCGCCAAATGCTCGATATTTACACGGACTTTGCCGTGCGCGAAGCGGCTGTGCCGGTAATTCCCGGCCGCAAATCGGACTCGGAACGTTTCGCCGGCGCTGACCAGACATTCTCCATCGAGGCCATGATGGGAGATGGCAAGGCTCTTCAGGCCGGCACCTCACATAACCTGGGCCAAAACTTCGCCAAGGCTTTCGAAATATGTTACCTCGACAAAAATGGCGTGCAGCAGCATTGTTGGACTACCTCGTGGGGCCTCTCCACCCGCTTTATCGGCGCAATTATCATGGTGCATGGCGACGACCAGGGATTGATCTTTCCGCCGCGTCTGGCGCCGTTCCAACTCGTCATTGTTCCGATTTACAAGACGGACGAAGAGAAATCCGACGTTATGGAATGCGCTCAAAAGCTTCGCAAAGAGCTAATTGCTGGGGGCATTCGTGTCAAGATGGACGAACGCGAAGGCGTCAGCCCCGGCTTCAAATTTAACGATTGGGAAATGCGCGGAGTTCCTCTGCGCATGGAGATTGGTCCGAAGGACGTGGCCAAAGGTTCCGTGGTGCTGGCTCGCCGCGACCGTCCCGGCAAAGAGGGCAAGTCCTTCGTGCAACAGCAAGGGTTGGCCGCCGCAGTAGCGCAACTATTGGAAGAAATTCAAAAATCGCTCTACGACCGCGCTCTGGCCTTCCGCAAAGCCAATACTTTCGAACCGGCGACGTACAACGAGTTCAAAAAAGCGGTAGAAAAGGGCTTCGCCTTCTCCTGGTGGTGCGGCAGCAGCGAATGCGAAGCGAATATCAAAGAGGAAACCAAAGCCACCATGCGCTGCATCCCGCTGGAACAACCCGGCGGTTCAGGAAAGTGCATTCACTGTGGACAGCCAGCCAAAGAGAAGGCTATCTTCGCGCGCGCGTACTAAGCCCTCCGGTCCGTTCCAAACCAGCATTGACTCATTCTGAACAAGGTCCCGCCGTGACGCTTCCCCACGGTTGCGCCGGTGATAGCATGAACATAGCAAGGACCCGCTCCTGGGAGGCGTCCCATTTTGAAAGCTGGAAGAGACCGAATCAAGCAGCGAGGCGGAGCCAAGATCAACCTCGTCCTGACCCTGCTAATCCTGGGCGGCATGATATTTGTCGGCGTGATGATTGCCCCGCCCTATTTCAACAATTATCAGCTCCAGGATGCCATGAAAACCGAGGCTCGTTTTGCCGGCTACAACCGCAAAACCGACGAAGAAATTCGTGACGATGTTTGGAAGAAAGTTCAGGAACTCGACATCCCGGTAAAAAAGGAAGACATCCACGTTGTGAACGAGAACAACACGGTTCAAATTACCGTCAATTACTCGATTCCCGTTGACATGAAATTCACTCAGTTCACCATGGATTTCCATGCCCATGGGGACAACCACTCGCTTTAAGCCGCCAATCTAATATAGTAGAAGCTGGAGTATTGCTCTGGGAATCATCGTGCCGATTTGCGGGCTCCGGATGGCTTTAGGCGGCCCTCTCAAGGCTCAGCGGAGAAACTGATTGCGGATTCGAATTGCCCCCGGCTTCTGGACCTCTCGAGTCGGAATCGCTGTCCTGGTAGCTGTCTTCGGTCTATTCCTGACAGCCACCTCGATTTTTGCTTATTACTACATACAATTCGGCCACTTGGTTGACCAGCGTCTCACCGGCCAGATCTTTCAGAATACCTCGCGCCTTTATTCTGCTCCGGGCCGCATTTATACCGGAGAGGAACTGAAGCTAGCTGATCTTAGCGCCTACCTCCTGCGCGCCGGTTACCAGGACGGGGAAGTGCCCGGAGCCCCTGGCCAGATACACGCAAAAGGAACCACCCTGGAGATACGGCCTTCCAAAGACTCCTATTTTGACGCTGGGAACGCGCTACGCGTCGTCTTCACCGGTCCGGCCATTTCGAAAATAACGCAGATTTCTGACGGTAGCGTTCGCGATTCCGCCGAGCTCGAACCCGAAGTCATCACCAATCTTTTTGACAGCTCGCGCGAAAAGCGCCGCATTGTGCGTTTTGACGACTTGCCGAACGTAATGATCAATGCTGTCCTTTCCGCCGAAGACAAGCGCTTTTTTGAACACGGCGGCTTCGATATCGTCCGCGTAATCGGCGCGGGACTGGCCGACCTGAAGATTGGCCATCGCGCGCAAGGCGCCAGCACCATCGATATGCAAGTGGCGCGAAGCTTTTTCTTCACCACCAAACGCGAATGGCGCCGCAAGATCAAAGAAACATTGATGGCCTTCGAAATCGACCAGCGTTTTACCAAGCAGCAGATTTTCGAGCTGTACGCCAACGAGATTTATCTTGGCAATCGCGGCAGCTTTTCCATTCGAGGCTTCGGCGAAGGCGCGCAAGCCTACTTTGGCAAGGATATTCGCGAAATAAGTCTGGGTGAAGCCGCGTTCCTGGCCGGCATCATCCGCGCGCCCAATCGTTATTCAGGTGCGGAACGCCACATGGATCGCGCCATCGAATCTCGCGACCGCGTTTTAGGGCAAATGGTCGAAAATGGCTACGTCACGCAAGCGCAGGCCGATGCCGCCAAGAAAGAAAAACTTCACTTCGTTAGCGGAGGCGTCGAAAGCAGCTCCGCTCCGTACTTCGTGGACATGGTGAAAGACGATCTCCTCGATCAATTTTCTGAAACGGATCTCCAGACTCAGAGCTTTCGCATCTACACCACACTCGATCCCGAGCTTCAGAAAGCCGCGAGCGAGGCCGTCCAGTCCGGAATGCAAGGCGTGGATAAACTTCTCGCCAAGCGCTACGCCGCATGGAAGAAAAAGGGCCAAGTCGTACCTCAAGTGCAAGTGGCGCTGGTAGCTTTGGATCCGCGCACGGGAGAAATACGCGCCCTCGTTGGTGGACGCAATTATGGCGAAAGCCAGCTAAACCACGCCCTCGCTCATCGCCAGCCGGGCTCGGTGTTTAAGCCCTTCGTTTACGCCGCTGCGTTCGAGAACGCTGCGCAAGGCATGCAGCCGGTCGTCACGCCGGTCACCACTGTGGAAGACGTTCCCACCACCTTTGATTTCGACGGCAAAGAATACACACCCGACAATTACGGCCAGGAATTTTACGGCACGGTGACCGTACAAGACGCGCTGATCCATTCGTTAAACGTGGCCACCGTAAAAGTGGCGGAGATGATCGGCTATCAACGCGTGGTGGATGTCGCCCGTCAGATGGGACTCGGAAATAATATCCAGGCAACGCCTGCTGTTGCTCTGGGCGCCTACGAGATGACTCCTGTCGATGTCGCCGCAGGCTACACGGTGTTCGCCACCAACGGTTATCGCTCTGAACCGCTGTTCCTACGTAGCGTGCTGGCTGCCGACGGCAGCGTGGAAGAATCGGCGGGCCCACGCACGCGCGGAGTGCTCGATTCGCGCGTGGCCTATCTGGTGAGCAGCCTGATGGAAGACGTTATCAATCGCGGTACCGGAGTCACGGTGCGCTCCATGGGATTCGAAGCTCCAGCCGCAGGCAAGACCGGAACGTCGCGCGACGGCTGGTTCGCCGGATACACCTCGAATCTTTTGTGTGTCGTCTGGATCGGATTTGACGACAACCGCGATCTGGAATTGTCGGGAAGCCAATCGGCCGCGCCCGTTTGGGCGGAATTCATGAAGCGGGCGGTTGCTCTTCCCCAATATCGCAACACCGAGCCTTTTGCTCCGCCACCCGGCGTGATTGCTGTATCGATCGACCCCCAAACCGGCCAGCTTGCCGGGCCAAGTTGCCCTCAGAGCGTGAACGAATACTTCGTTTCCGGCACCGAGCCTACCCAGATGTGCGAGTTGCATGGCGGACATGTGGCCCAGGGAAATTGGCTGTCGCATCTTTTCGGGAAGAACGGAAATCCGCCTCCGCCTGCTGCCGGACAGCCATCTGCCGCGTCTAACCCTGCGAACCAGGCTGTTGCCCCAGGGGAGACTACTCCGTCCGAACCAGAAAAGAAAAAAGGCTTGCTAGGCAAGGTTTTTGGTATATTTGGATCAAGTAAGAAACCTGCGGACACCCCGAAGCCGCAACCGTAGGTCACGCGCGGAAAAGGAGCTGGGCAATGAGTCGATCGACTCTTTTTGCCGTTCCGATGGCTCTCTTGTTCATCACAGCGAGCCAGGCGCAGCAAACCCCTGTCAGTTATACCAAGCCGGCACAATCTTCCGACGCTTCCGCGTCCGCCACTTCAACGATGACGCCGCGCCAGATGGCTGAACTCCAAGGCGATATCCTGATGGCGCGCAAGGAATACCCCTCGGCGGTGGTGGCTTACTCCAAGATTATTGAGTCGGAGCCGAAAAATGCCCAGCTCCTTAACAAAGTAGGAGTGGCTTATCAACAATTGGGCGATCTGAAGCGGGCCGAGCGCTATTACAAGAAATCCATACACTTCGATAAGAACTACGCCAGCGCCATCAACAATTACGGCACCATCGAATACGAGAAAAAGCATTACGGAAAAGCCATCACCGAGTATAAGAAGGCCGTTCAATATCACACGGACCTAGCCACCATTTACAGCAACCTCGGCTACGCCTATTTTGGCAATAAGGAATACTCGCTGGCGATGAACACTTTCGCCAAAGCGCTTGCGCTTGACCCTCACCTCTTTGAGAAGAAAAGCGAGAACGGTTCCATCATCCAGCAAAGAGAAGCCACCGATCCAGGGATGTTTTACTTCTTCGTGGCAAAAGCGTACGCGCAAAATGGAGATGCCGAGCGCGCGGCCCACTACCTGAAGATGGCGCGCGACAACGGCTACGCTAGTTTTATGACCGCGCAGACTGACGTCACCTTCGCGCGCGTGATTAAAGATCCGCGCGTCCAGGAGGTCTTGCAAATACCTCCGTCTTACGTCGGCCCGGCAAAAAAGCAGGAATCAAACTAGCCGCTGCGGAGTTCGAGTTAGTTCGTAACTCTTACCGCGATTTCTGTTCAGCCATTCGCAATAGGCGATCGCCCGCACGCCACGCCATTCCGCTAGTGGGTTTCTACTTCCGGGGTCCCGCCGCCAGAGAACTTTACTTGCTGCTTACTGATCCTCTGGCTTCGATGTACACCAGGTCGTAAATGCTTCCGCTTCCGTTCGGTTTCACGCTGACAATGCGTTTCGCTTCTTTTGTCCCCGCCTTCAACACCGTTTCATTTTGGTCCGCGTGGTCGTCCTCGCAGTCCAGACCGTTCGAGGACTTCTCTTTTGCCGCGGCCGCTGCGCCGGAATCAGAACAGTTCAAAACCTTGCCGTATTTAGACAGCGCTTTGCGGTAGAACGCCGTAACCTTATCAGGCGCGTCATCCGAATCCATCTTGAGCACCACCAGTTTGAACCCGGACGATCCACCCCACGCTCCGAGCTGCACAGACGCGCTATTGTCCGAGCTAGCTTTGTGCTTCCGCGAGCCCGGATATAGCGGCAGCCCGATGTCCTTCGCTCCTGCATTCTTGCTGGCCACGAATCCAATGCTGTCGCTGTCCTGCTTATCGGCGTCCGTGTCCTTCTTGTCCTGCGCAGCCAGCGGCAGCGCCGCGAGCATCAATGCCACCGCAAGTGCCGGAACGACCGCCCCGTGCCACCCGGAGAATTTCACCCTTACGCCGAAAATAGATTGCCCCATTGTCATAATTTCTCCTCAGCACAAGATACGCGACACCGTCGCTGTTTGTTCCATGCGAGGTGTAGCAACGCCGGTTCTTCTGAAATCACGAATGTTTCGCGGAACATTCGCGAAGCAGGATGATTCTGCTGCTATAATAGCCGCCGGAATGGCTCCCCGCTCACTTCGCTTGCTGATTCTGCTTGTGTGTGTGGTTGTTGGCTCGTTTCTCGGCTTCGATCACGCCGCTGTCGCCCAGTCATCTCCCGCTCGATCTTCTGCGACCGCTTCCAGAATTGTCGAGCTTCACATCGACGGCGAAATCGAGCCAATCCTTGCCGAATACCTGGTCCGTGGAATTACCGAAGCCAACGACCAGCACGCCAACTTGATCCTGATCACCATGAACACTCCGGGCGGCCTGGACACTTCCATGCGCTCAATTATTCAGGCGATCCTGCGCTCTGGTGTGCCGGTGGTCACCTATGTGTATCCCACCGGCTCGCGTGCCGCGTCCGCGGGATTTTTCATTTTGCTCTCCGGTGATATCGCCGCAATGTCTCCTGGAACCGAAACTGGCGCCGCGTCTCCGCTGATCGAACTGGGCGGCCAGCCGGTCAAGATTGACGAGACGCTTCAAAAGAAAATCGTCAATGACGCCACCGCTTACCTGCGTGCCTATACCAGCAAGCGCGGCCGCAACTCCGATTTGGCAGCCACTGCCGTAACTGACGCAAAAGCCTTCAGCGACAAAGAAGCGCTCGACGGCAAGCTGATCGATATCGTCGTTTCGTCGCCTGAAGAGCTGCTCGCGAAGCTCGATGGCCGCACCATCACACGCTTCGACGGCAACACGCAGAAACTCGAGCTGCCGCATCCGGTCATCGTCGCCTCCGACATGACATCGCGCGAGAAATTCCTTTCGCGCATCGTTCAACCCGACGCGTTTTTCATTCTGCTAATCATCGGCGTTCTCGGCCTCTACGCCGAGTTCACGCACCCGGGGATGTTCGCGCCCGGCGTGTTCGGAGTGATCGCGCTGGTGCTCGCTTTATACGCCATGCACATGCTGCCGATTAATTTTGCGGGCTTGTTGCTCATTGTCGTTGCGCTTGTGCTCTTTGTAATGGAAGCTAAGTATCCGACGCACGGCGTTCTAGGTGTGGGAGGGGTGATCTCCATGGTGCTGGGCGCGCTCTTTCTAATTAACTCGCCGCTCACGGGAGGGGGCGTCAGCCTCGGCGCTGCGCTCGGCGTGGCTATTCCGTGCGCGGTCATCATAATTATTCTGATGCGGCTGGTTTTGCGTTCGCGCACGTGGAAACAGTCCACCGGGAAAGAGGAATTGATCGGGGAAGTAGGCGAAGTTACTGAGCCGCTCGAATCTTCCAGTCAAGCGGGCATGGTCTTCGTTCACGGTGAATTATGGCGTGCCATCACGCGTCACGACGAAGAAATTCCCAAAGGCACGCGCGTTCGAGTGAAAAAAGTTGCCGGGCTGACGCTCGAAGTCGAGCCGGTGAAGACGCCGCAATCGGCCTCTTCCTAGAAATATCGAAGGAGACAGCGAATGGATTTTGCGACGATTTTGTTGGGATTCGCCGTACTGATTTTTCTGTTCTGGCTGGTGAATTCCGTGTACGTCATCAAGGAGTGGGAGCGCGGCGTAGTGTTGCGCCTGGGACGCATGTTACCTGAAGCTAAAGGCGCGGGATTGCAGCTCGTTTTCTTTCCCATCGATAAGCTCACCCGCATCTCGCTGCGCATCGAAACGCTTGACGTTCCGCCGCAAGACGTCATCACGCGCGACAACGTCTCGGTAAAAGTGAACGCGGTGTGTTATTTTCGCGTCGTGGACGCCAATCTCGCGCTCTCGCAGGTGCAAAATTATCTGTACGCCACCTCGCAGCTCGCTCAGACTACCCTGCGCAGCCTGGTCGGCCAGTTCGAGCTGGACTCCATTCTCTCCGAGCGCGAAAAGGTAAACGCCAAGCTGCAACAAATCCTTGACCAGGATACCGAGCCTTGGGGTATCAAAGTAACGAAGGTTGAGGTCAAACAAGTCGATATTCCGGAAAATATGCAGCGTGCCATCGCCAAACAGGCGGAGGCCGAGCGCGAACGCCGGGCCAAAATTATTCACGCGGAAGGCGAATTTGAAGCTTCCACAAAGCTGGCCGATGCAGCGGAAGTGCTGGAAAAGCAGCCCGCCGCGATCCAGTTGCGCTACTTGCAGACTTTGACGGAAATCGGCGTGGAAAAAAATACGACCATAGTTTTCCCGTTGCCCGTTGACATTATTTCTCAATGGGTGAAACAAGCAGGGAACAAGTAGGAGCGATGGCAGGAAGCGGAAAGCGCGGCGGTGGCGAGCGAGTCCTGGAGAGCAGGCATCTGGTCGGACTGTTTCTCGGCGTTGTCCTTTTGTGCGGTGTTTTCTTTACCCTGGGTTATGTGATGGGCCGCAATCAGTTCGGCGGCTCGGTGCACGCCGCCGAATCAAGCCTAAAAAACACCTCCTCGGCCTCCGCGAAATCCAAAGCCGCCGAATCTCCCGAGGCGACGACTCCCAAGTGGGATTTCTACGACAAAAAGGAAAACACAAGTCATCTCGAGCCACCCACTTCTGCCGCGAAATCGCCGCCAGTTTCCAGCGCGCCGGCGAAATCCAGTGCGAATAGTTCGGCCTCTGCTGCTGCCGCACCCAAGCCATCGGCAAACGACGCGAAGGCCGCCGCACATCTCCAGCAACCGGCAATTTCCAAGTCCGCGATTCTTCTTCAAGTGGCCGCGCTCCGCCGCCAGGGAGACGCTTTGGAAATGGCCGAAGCCATACAGCAAAAAAGGTTCCCGTGTTTCGTCGCAACGCCCAGCTCGGACAACTACTACCGCGTGCAAGTCGGCCCCTATCAGGACATCGCCGCTGCCGAATCCGCAAAACGCTCCCTCGAACAATTGGGCTTCAAGCCTATAGTTAAGCGCTGAATGAAATTTAAGCGTCCAACGCGAGTGCTGCTCGCCGTGGCGAGCGGTGCCGCCCTGGCTGTTTCATTCCCCGATTACAACCTTTGGCCTCTCGCTTGGTTTTCGGTCGGCATGCTCGTGCTGGCATCAGTCGGCTCGCGCCCCGGCGAATCTCCGCTCTACGGATTTCTTCACGGCGTAGTCTTTTATCCAGTTTGCGTTCCGTGGATAGACACCGTGATGCGGCAGTACGGCAATCTGGATCCCTGGACCTCCGCCGGAATCCTAGGGTTGATGGCTGTAGCAGGCGGCCTACTTTGCTCGTTGTTTTCGTGGGGCGTCGCCAGAGCCTCCAGAAAAAGCATCGCGCTTGCGTGCCTACTAGCACCTTTTTTGTGGGTCACTTTGGAATTCTTGCGCACGCACTTGCCCTACATCGGTTTTCCCTGGAACCTCGCAGGCTACGCCGCTATTAAAAGTCTCGCGCTGCTGCAAATCACTGCGGTAACGGGAATTTACGGCCTCTCGTTCCTGATCGCGGCTTACGGCTCGGTATGTGCGTTCGCGATTCTAGCGGATACGCGCCGCGCTTGGCGAACAGTCGTCGTCACCACCGCTGTGCTTATTCTTGTCGCAGTAGGCGGTGGTTATCTTGTGCCCAAAGAAACTCCGCGATTCACAGCGCATCTGGTGCAAACAAATTTTCCGCAGTCGGAGCGCTACCCTAACGACTGGCTTCAGATTCACGCCGGCGAACTGGATGAACTCGCGCGCATCAGCGTCACTGCCGCTAAGAGAAATCCCGCGGGCCCGGAATTAATCGTCTGGCCCGAAGTGCCCGCTCCATTCAGCTTGCAAGACCCGGCCTTTGCCGCTCGTGCGGTAGGAATCGCGCGCGAGTCGGGCGCACATTTTCTCGTCGGAGTAGTGGACGACAGACAGGATCCGCAAAGAAATTGGCTGTTCTACAACAGCGCGGTGCTTCTGGACCCGCTCGGCAGGCGAATTTACACCTACGATAAGATTCACCTGGTGCCCTTCGGCGAGTACGTGCCGTTGCGCCAATGGCTCACGTTTGCCGGACGCTTGACCGCCGACATTTCCGATTTCACTCCTGGAACGGTATATCGAGTGGGCGAAATTCCGGGAGGCAAATTCGGCACGTTCATCTGTTACGAAGCGATTTTCCCCGGTGAGATTCGCCGCTTTGCGGCAGCAGGCGCGCAATTGCTGGTCAATATTTCGAACGACGGCTGGTTCGGACGCTCGGCAGCGCCGGTACAGCACCTGATGATGTCGCGAGTGCGCGCGGTGGAAAGCCGCCGCTGGCTGTTGCGCGACACCAACAATGGTTTCACCGCCGCAGTCGATCCATACGGCCGAATCGTAGCCGAGCTGCCCACGGATATTCGCGGCGAACTCGATGCTCCCTACGATTTTAAGAGTAACCTTACGCTCTACGTTCGTTTCGGCGATTGGTTCGCCTGGCTCTGCGTGATAGCTGCTCTCGTGCTGTTGTACCTGGCGCTGGCAAGGAAGGCGATTTTCTAGGGGGTCGGAGCTTCGTGTCGCGAAAGCGCCGGGCTGCCTTAACGCGTCATCGGATCGTGGCAAGAAAATCCTCAGTTACGCGAACTTTTCGGTTTTTGTATCGCGTTCAATATCCAATCGCGCATGAACTCCAGATAGCTGGGAACGGGTTCGCTCTCTCCTGGGGGAAAAATTCCATGATCGCCCTCCTCGAATACTTTGATTTCTGCATTCCGGTTATGATTTCTCGCAAATGCTGCCTTGAACGAGGCCCTGGATTCGGAGATCGGCACGATCGAATCTTTGCCGCCATAAATGACCAGGGTCGGCATCGTCAGATCCAGATAATACTGTTCATAGTCCGGGGCAGAGTAAGGGCTGCGGTAAAATTCAAGCTCGCTCGGATCTTTCTTTACCAGCGCATCCAATTCGGCAGGATTTAGCAATCGATTCGTCTTGGGCACTTCTTGACGGAAGTTGGCTTGGCGATACTTGTCCAGCCACCCTTCTTTCACCGCCTCATTCACCGCCGATTGCGCCGCCTCGTAGTTTTTTCCGCCGGTATAATACTGATAAAGAATCTCATGTAAGGCAGACGCCTTCTTGATTTCGTCTTCGTTCATCCCAACTCGCCGCCATTCATTCTGCAAATAAAACTCCATCTGTCGCTTCGGATTTACGCCGCCGGGGCTGACAAGAACGGCGAAGTCCGTATCCTTTGCTTGCCCCACGGCCATAGCGATCACCCAGCCTCCCTGGCTGATGCCCCACATTCCGATATGCCGGGAATCCACTTCGGGCAAGGTCTTGGCGAACCGGAAAGCTGCCGCGGTGTCCTGGGCGCGCTCGTCGAACTTCGTCTGCGAATATGTGCCTTGTGACTTTCCCACCCCGCGCTTGTTGTAAACAAATATTCCAATTCCCGACGGAGCAACGGCATTCGCGAGCATTCGGGGATAAAAACCATCCGTTACATCGTCATCGCCTGATCCCGTAACATAAATAATCAGCGGAAACTTCCCAGCACGCCGCGGCGCCAACAACCGCCCTGACAAGACGACGCCGGAACTGTCGAAGGTCAAGTCTTTGGTTTCGTAAGGAACGTCCGGGCTGGCAGTTACGCTCTGCCCGGAGTTTGATGGGCGTGCCCACAGAAGAATGGAGATCGCTATCAAGCAAAGAGCGCCAAGTTTCACGGCCCGATTTTTGCTCGCCTTACCGGATGCGAAGCGCGTGTCTCGCGAAAAGATATCCATGCATTCCTCCCAGAAGGTCTCTCTCGTAATATCCGTCACATCATATACGCCAGAAATGTCAAAACGGTTTGATTGCCGCAGCCCAAAACGGGCGGCATGACGCTACAACCAGTAACGCCTTCAATTTCGAGTGTTCCATTCCACGTTTCGCGGTTAAAATCTCCTCATGGCCGAACACATCGAAGACTTGCAGCAACGCTACGCCGAGCTTAAGAAACGTATTGAACTCGTGCGGAGCTTTCTTTGACGCCGATTCCGCCCGCAAACAGCTCGCCACCTTCGAAGAAAAAGTAAGCGATCCAAATTTCTGGCAGGACCAGGAAAAAGCGCAAGCCGTCTTGCAGCAGCGCAAGCAGGTGGAAGACCGCGTCAATGCGGAAAAGCTCCTCGAAACTAAATCCAGCGACATCGAAACTTATTTCAATCTTGCCCGCGAAGAGTCCAACGACGCGCAGCGCGACTCCTTGCTCGATGATGTCGGCAAAGAAATCGCCTCCGCCGATACCTATTTATCCGAGCTGGAAACAAAAACTCTCCTCGCCGGTGAAAACGATCGGCTGAACGCTATCGTCACCATCAAGCCCGGCGCCGGCGGCACCGAATCGCAAGACTGGGCCGAAATGCTCCTGCGCATGTACCTTCGCTGGGCGGAACAAAAAGGCTTCAACGCCACGGTAATCGATTCAACTCCCGGTGAAGAAGCCGGCATTAAAACCGCCACGGTACAGATAGCTGGCGAGAACGCTTACGGCATGCTTGCAGGTGAAAGTGGAGTACATCGCCTGGTGCGCATTTCGCCCTTCGATCAAGCCGCCCGCCGCCACACCTCTTTCGCTTCCGTTTTCGTGATTCCTGAAATCGACGACAAAATTGACATCGTGGTCAAGCCTGATGACCTGCGCATCGATACGTTCCGCGCCGGCGGCCATGGTGGACAGAACGTCAACAAGGTCGAATCCGCTGTCCGCATCACGCACCTTCCGTCCGGCATCGTGGTTCAATGCCAGAACGAGCGCAGCCAGCACAAAAATCGCGAGTGGGCCATGAAAGTTCTGCGCTCCCAACTTTACGAATTGGAGCTAGAAAAGCGCAGCGAAGCCCTGCATAAACTCGACGCCTCGAAACCCGAGATCAGCTTCGGCAGCCAGATTCGCTCCTACACCATGCAGCCTTATCAGCTGATCAAAGACCACCGCACAAAGTTAGAGCGTGGCGACGTGGACAAAGTGATGAACGGCGACCTCGACCCCTTCATCCGCGCCTACCTCCTCTTCCGCCGTGATAATGAGGACGGCGCACGGAAATAGCTGCTCTCACCTCGTCAGATCCCGCCGACCGGATGAGCCAATATGGTTCTCGACAAAGGATTAAAGGGAATGCCTACTTGATCCAGGCATGACGGAAAGACCCGTCTGAAAACGGGAGGTCAAATGAAATTCGACGCATTTCTACTCGACCAGTGGATCCAGCAGAATGCCGGAGCCGAATTTAATCTCGGCGGTAGCACTGGCCCTCGATGGAAAGTGCGCGAACTGCTCGCCCTGGCAGGCGATCACGCGCGCGATCGTATTCTCGACCTCGAATTAACTTATCCACCTACCGCCGGAACCACCAGTCTTCGCGAAGCCATCGGCGAAATGCAAGGAGTGCCGACCGAGGAAGTCGTGGTTCTCGCCGGGTCTGCCGAAGCTCTCTTCCATGTTTTTTATCTCGCAGCCGAGCCGGGCGCGAACGTGATCATTCCTTTTCCGTGTTTCCCTTCGCATCAAATGATGCCGCAATCGCTCGGACTTGAAATCCGCCACTATCACCTACGCCCGGAGACTTCCTACTCCGTCGATCTCGATGAAGTGAAGCGGCTCGTTGATAATCGGACGAAGATGCTGGTCGTAAATTCGCCGCACAATCCCACCGGCGCAACTCTTAGCAACCAGGAATTAAAATCGCTCCACGATTTCGCCGTCGAAAGAGGAATTCAGTTCGTCGCCGACGAGGTTTTTCATCCGATTTATCACGGTCGCGAGACCGACTCCGCGGCCCGGCTTTCGCATGCAACGGTAATCGCCGATTTTTCGAAAGCGCTGTCTCTCCCCGGGCTGCGGCTCGCCTGGGTTATCGAGCGTGACTGCGCCCGCCGGGCGGAATACCTGAACGCGCGCGAATACGTCAGCGTGTCCAACACTCCCCTCAGCGAATTTCTTGGTGAAATTGCGATTCGCAATCATGGAAAAGTCATAGGCCGGACTCGCGAGGTAGCGGCCGCGAATCTTCAACTTCTGGACCGCGTGCTCGCAGAGCATTCGGACATTATCGACTGGATTCGCCCGATGGGAGGGATGACGGCCTTCGCTCGACTGCTTTCCGGCGGCAACGCACGCCGTCTCTGCGAAGCGGCGCTACAACGCGGCCTGTTGCTGGCCCCGGGAGATTGTTGGGGCATTCCCGACCACTTTCGCATAGGCTTCGGAGTTGGTCAGGATTGGTATCCACGCGCCATGGACCGTTTTGTGGAGGTTCTCCGCGAGTGGGCGATGGTCCGGCTCGATTCCTCTGCGGCGGGGTTCTCCGGCGCGGCTGTTCGCTAAAGGACTTTCGACGGAACTAATGATTTCAGCGCAAGGGAACGGAAGCGTTAGGTATCTGAACTCAAATGGAATAGTCGGCCATTGCACGCGCCGTCGCAAAATGAGTAAGTCCGCCTGCATCACCTTTCGATGTCGAAAATCACACTTCAGTTCTCATTTAAGACCTTTCAGTGCATAAGATTGACACCCCCATACCCCTATGCTACGTTCAGAAGTCAGAAGAAACTGCATGTAGTGGAATTTGGCCCCGCAATTGCCTTTGAATCCGCTGGAGGATACTTTTTTGGCGCACGCTGACGAAAAATTCCTGTTTACCTCTGAGTCTGTAACCGAAGGTCATCCGGATAAAATTGCCGACCAGATTTCCGACGCCGTCCTCGACGCCGTCATGAAAGACGACCCCATGGGTCGCGTGGCCTGCGAAACCTTGGTCACGACCGGACTGGTTGTCGTCGCTGGCGAGATTACCACGAGCACTTACGTCGATTTCTCCGGCCTTGCTCGCGAAGTCATCCGCGACGTGGGATACACTCGCGCGAAGTTCGGCTTTGACGCGGAGACCTGCGGCGTAATTTGCGCCATCAACAAGCAATCTCCCGACATCGCCATGGGAGTTGATACTGGCGGCGCCGGCGACCAGGGCTTGATGTTCGGCTTCGCTTGCGACGAAACCCCCGAGTTGATGCCCATGCCCATCCAACTCGCGCACAGCCTCACGCACAAGCTCTCTGAAGTCCGCAAGAAGGGAACTGTCGATTTCCTCCGTCCCGACGGAAAATCCCAAGTCACCATTGAATATGTCGATGGCCGCCCGGTACGTGTTGACACTGTGGTGATCTCCACACAGCACAGCGATAAGGTCTCTCACCGTGACCTCGAAGATGCCGTGATGAACGAAGTCATCAGCGCTGTCCTTCCCGAATCCATGGTTGATAAGAAAACCAAATATCACATCAATCCCACCGGCCGTTTCGTTACCGGCGGGCCCATGGGTGACGCAGGACTCACCGGCCGCAAGATCATCGTGGACACTTACGGCGGATACAGCCGTCACGGCGGCGGCGCGCTTTCCGGAAAAGATCCAACCAAGGTGGACCGTTCAGCGTGCTACATGGCGCGTTACGTCGCAAAAAATATCGTAGCCGCGGGCCTCGCCACCAAAGTGGAAGTTCAACTCGCCTATGCCATCGGAGTTGCCGAGCCGGTTTCGGTAATGGCCGATACGTTCGGCACCGGAACGATTCCCAATTCCCAAATCACTGAGCTGATTCGAGCGTTCTTCAAGCTCACGCCCAAGGGAATCATTGAAACGCTAGATCTCCGTCGCCCGATTTTCCGTCCCACTGCTTCGTACGGCCATTTCGGACGCACTGGCCCCGGCTTCACGTGGGAGAAAACAGATAAGGCCCAGGCCATTAAGAAAGAAGCAGGCTCGCGCGGAGTGGTAGCGTCATCACGCGCTTAGTTCGTGCGCGACTCTGAGGGAATTGGTCTTGTGTTTTAGCTTTTGTCGCGTCGGTTTACCCTGAGGCTCCGAAGGGGCTTTAGCCCGGCGCATTTTTCTAAACTTTCCGCAAAATAAAAAAACTCAAGGGAGTTCTCGTGGAGATGACTGCATCAAAGATGACCGGCGATGTGAAGGACCTTGCCCTCGCAGAAAAAGGCAAACGCAAAATCGAATGGGCCAATCAGCACATGCCCGTTCTGCAACTTATCCGCAAACAATTTATCAAAGAACAGCCGCTGAAGGGCATTCGCATGTCCGCCTGCCTGCACGTCACCAGCGAAACGGCTAACCTCGCCATCACTCTACGCGATGGCGGCGCTGACGTAGTTCTTTGCGCCTCGAATCCGCTCTCCACCCAGGACGAAGTCGCCGCATCCCTGGTGAAGGATTACAACATCCCCACTTTCGCCATTAAGGGCGAAGACAACGCCACCTATTACGCGCACATCAACGCCGCGCTGGACCACAAACCGCAGATCACTATGGACGATGGCGCCGACCTCGTCACCATCCTGCTCACTAAGCGCCCCGACCTCGTAAAAGACATCATCGGCGGCACGGAAGAAACCACGACTGGCGTGATTCGTCTTCGCGCCATGGCCAAAGACGGCACGTTGAAATATCCCATCGTCGCCGTCAACGACGCGCTCACCAAGCATCTCTTCGACAATCGCTACGGTACGGGTCAGTCTTCGATTGACGGTGTTCTGCGCGCCACGAATCTTCTGATCGCAGGACTTCGGGTGGTTGTTTCCGGCTATGGTTGGTGCGGCAAGGGCGTCGCCATGCGCGCCAAAGGCCACGGCGCAGACGTAATCATCACCGAAATCAATCCAGTGCGCGCTCTCGAAGCCGTGATGGACGGTTTCCGCGTGATGCCCATGCCCGAAGCCGCAAAAATCGGCGACATTTTCATCACCGTCACCGGCAACAAATCGATTCTCACCCACGATCATTTCGAAAGAATGAAAGACGGCGCGGTCATCGCGAACTCCGGCCACTTCAACGTTGAGATCGATATCCCCGCGCTGGAAAAACTTTCCAGCTCCAAAAAGCCGGTGCGGCCCTTCGTGGATGAATACGTGATGAAAGATGGCCGCAAGCTCTACCTCCTCGGCGAAGGCCGACTGATCAACCTCGCCGCCGCCGAAGGCCACCCCGCTTCGGTAATGGACATGAGCTTCGCCAACCAGGCGCTCGCCTCCGAATACTTGGTTAAGAACGCCAGCAGCCTGAAGCACCAGGTTTATTCGGTCCCCGAAAACATCGACCGCCACATCGCCAAACTCAAACTCGACTCCATGGGAATCCAGGTCGATAAGCTCACGCCCGATCAAGAGCAATACCTGGCCTCCTGGTCCGAAGGCACCTAGGCCGACGCAATAGCGCCGAGCACCCATAATGCGGGAGTGCTCATGAAACGTCTGTGGCTCGCGTCACTGTTACTTTTCACTGTGGCTGGCGTGCTCTCCGCACAAGAACCGCGTATCACCGCCGAAACTCCGGTTGACTATGCCATCCTCCATCAGTGGCTTCCAGCAACGACCCGCGCTTGATTGCCTGGGCTGCCGACTTCGCACGCATAGCACATGACACGAAGATCACCGCCGAAATGCCGGCGTTGCTTGAGCACTGGAGCATACCGCACGCCTATGACGGCGGCGAGTCGCAAGCCGCTCAACGGCGCGCTGTGGCCGCTGTTCTGGACACGCTAATTCAGGTAAACGCTCAAGTTCCGATTCCGGCAATCGCTGCGGTAGCAGAATTTTTCCCGGCACAGGCCGCCATCCTGATTGCCCGTCTTCCGTTGTCCGAATCGCGTGTAACGCTAGATGACTGGATCCTGGAGGCTACGGGAAAGTGGAGCGGAGGCACCCTCGCACGTATTGCATCGATGATTCTGGCGAAGGATCCGGGACCAAGTCGCAGCTTCTGGAATCACGAGCAAATGGGATTTGTTGCGAGTGTTATCACGAGCTCAGCCCCGGATGGCCGCAGATCTACACCTATGATCTCGCAGAGAACGATCCCCAGGCGTCGGCGCTGATCGTAGTCGATTTGGATGGCGATCGCATCGTTTCTAGACGCTTCGAGGAGAATCGTCCCTGGGGATCTTGCGACGGAGTTGAATGGCTCGATCCATCAACACGGCACCGGTTAATTGCGCATTGGCTAGGCGTCCAGGAAAAGGACATGTCCTGGCAGCCCGTTGAGAGCTTTACCATCGTATGGACCGACAAGGCCGCCTACCAGCGCCAGCTCGGCGAGATCACCGAAGCCCAGAGAGAGAAGCTTCATGTCACGGTTGAGAGACTGCGCCAACGAGGCCTTTTGACGGAGGCCGAGGCGGCAACGGTGTCCCCAAGGCTTATAGTCACCGTCCAGTGCGAGATCGACCCGTGTCCGCTCATCTGATCCAGCTTAGACGGGACCTCTTGGATGACAGCGTACGTAGCAAGGTAATCTACATCGTTGAGTAACGCGCCCACCGGATAAGTCGCCACGCCGCCGTTTGAAGGTCGCAATCCCGCGCTAATCGTCGCCCAGCGATTCCAGAAATGTCGCGGACGGCGCGAAGAATAGATTTCCGGTGACCGCGCGGCTGTAGTCGAGCAGGCGATCGTAGTTGCCCGGCGGGCGCCCGACGAACATATTCTCAAGCATCTGCTCTAGCGTGCGCGGTGTACGGCAGTAGCCGATAAAATACGTCCCAAATTCGCCTTGCGCGGCGCTGCCGAATGGCATGTTGTCGCGCAATATTTTCATCTCTTTGCCATTCTCTTCAATCGTTGTCAGTGAACTGTGCGAGCAGGTCGGCTTCACTGCAGCGTCCAATTCAATATCGGACAGCTTCTTTCGGCCGATAATGTTTTCCTGCGCCTCCGTGGACAGCGCATTCCATCCGCTCATATCGTGGAGATATTTCTGCACCATCACGTAACTTCCGCCGGCGAACGCGGTATCCTCCTCGCCCACCAGCGCGGCATCGGCTACTGCTTCACCTCGCGGGTTCTCCGTCCCATCCACGAAGCCCACCAGATCGCGGTCGTCGAAATTTTTGAAGCCGTGTACTTCGTCCACCGGCACAACAGCAGTCCCGATGCGCGCCATGATTTGTGTCGCAAGTTCGAAGCATAGATCCATGTGCCTCGCGCGTATGTGGAACAGCAGGTCGCCCGGTGTGGACACCGCATGTCGCGCTCCGGCCCGAACCTCGCGGAACGGGTGAAGCTCCGCCGGTCGCGGCTGCCCAACGAGCCGGTCCCACGCGTCGGAACCAATCCCCATGATGCAGGAGAGCCCCGCTTCAATGTTGCGATACTCCACCGCGCGGAAAATCCCGCTCAGGTCTCCGCAGAACGACCGCAGAATCGCGCGAGGACCGCTTCCGGGCTTTAGCGCCAGCACCAGAAAGATCGCGGCGCGCGTCAGCGGTGCAACGATCGGCTGCGCCACAACACGCGACACGCTCTTCGGATCAGGCTCCATCGTGTTTCCTCCCGCTAACTTTACCCCTTGGTCTGGCTGGACCGTAAACAGACGGCCGCCCGCCTCTCGGAAACTTCGCGAGAGGGTATACTCCGCCTTGTGACCTTTGCAAATAAATATTTGAAGGGTACGAGCGATCATTGGCAAATCAGGAACGCGTTCGTTCCAAAATTACAACGTAAGCAACCACACGTGTAAATTAAGGAGGAATGAAATATCGGATATTCAGCTATACGTCGTGGCGCATCTTTGCTGCGTTGCTGGTAGCGCTCGTAGCTGTAATGTTCGCGTCCGCAGCCGGCGCGCAACAGTGCACCGTAAAGCCTGCGTCGATCCCCCTGGGTCAGACGGTACGCCTTGGATGCGAAGTTCCCGCAGCCACCGCGCGCCTGAACGCCCGCACCGTGCGCCTTTTCAAACAAGAGAGCGGCGATTGGGAAGGCCTGATGCCCGTAGCCGTAGCCGACACACCCGGCACCTACCCAATCGAATTTCTCGCAGCCGACGGCACCACGCTCGCCACGGTCAACCTAACCATTCGCAAAACCATCTTCCCCTCGCAAAATGTTGTTCTCGCGCCGCAAATCGAAGCGCTCCATTCCACTACCGAAGAAATGCAAACTCTCACTACTTTTCGCGATTCTGTATCCGACGTCAAATTCTGGAAAGATCCGCTCGTCGCACCGCTTCCCGGTTGCGTCATATCCCCCTTCGGCGTGAAGCGCCTTCATAACGGAAAGCCCACCGGCGAAATTCATGCCGGAATCGACCAACGCGCATCCGACGGCACTCCCATTCGCGCCGTGGCGGCAGGCCTCGTAAAAATCGTGCAGCCTTTCAACGTTCTCGGCGGCACGGTAGCCATCGACCACGGCCAAGGCCTCGAAACCATGTATCTGCACATGTCAAAATTGAACGTAGAACTCGGCGCTCACGTAAACAAAGGTGACGTGATCGGCTATGTCGGCTCTACCGGCCGGGCTAATGGCCCTCACCTACACTGGGTCGTTTACGTGAACGGCGTGCCACAAAATCCGCAGCAATGGGTCAAACTGAATTCCTGCTCCGTTGCCAAGAAGAAATCCCAATAGAAATCATCGTGGGTGTTGCAGCCTTTGACCGCAAAGCTGAGAAAGTTGCCGATACGCGAATTTCGCGAGAAAATGGCTATCGCTTCTCGACCGTAAGGGAAGTCCCAAACAATCTCCGCATCCCAGCAAATGTTTGAATTAGGAGGTAGCCATGCAAATCCTGCGAGGAATCTCTCGAGCCTTCTGCGTCGCATCATTGCTCCTCACCTGCGCCACACTCTCCGCGCAAAACGAAAAGCCTCGGATCCGAAATGTTGTTCTAGTTCATGGCGCCTGGGCCGACGGCTCCGGCTGGAAAGGCGTTTACGAGATCCTTGTCAAAGAGAGATTCAACGTCAGCATAGTCCAAGAGCCAGAAACATCCTTCCAGGACGATGTCGCCGCCGTCAAACGCACGCTCGCTCTGCAAGATGGCCCAGTCATTCTGGTCGCTCACAGTTACGGCGGCGCCGTAATCACGGAAGCCGGCACTGACCCATCCGTAGTTGGGTTGGTGTATATCGCCGCGCACATGCCCGACGCCGGAGAGAATGAGTCCGACGACGGAAAACGCTTCCCCAGCGACCTCAGCAAAACCACCGCAATCAAGAAGACCTCCGATGGTTTCACCTACATTGACCCCGCGCAGTTTCATGAATATTTCGCCGCCGATTTGCCCGCCGAGCAAGCCGCATTCATGGCGCGCTCGCAAGTGCTGAACAAAGCTGACAATTTCAAAGCCGTCATCACTACCGCTGCGTGGCGAACTAAACCAAGTTGGATGCTGGTAGCCGGAAGCGACCGCACAATCAACCCCGACCTAGAACGCTGGTATGCCACGCGAGCCAACAGCCACAAAGTCGAAGTGGCCGGCGCCAGTCATTGCGTCTACATCTCGCACCCGAAGGAAGTCGCGGCCCTGATCGAAGAAGCTGCGACACACGCACACTAAAGATCACTGAGGCAGATCGAAGCGGTATTGTAACGCGACTCGCACCTGAAACGGTTCGGTGGGGTGGAAAACGTCTGTAAATTCCGCTGCGGCTGTTGGCGTTATTCGGGAGATATAGGCGTAGTCAATGTCGCTATCGCGGCGGTTAAGCAAATTTAGAAATTCGGCCGAAACGCGCCATCTCTGGTTGATTTGATAACCGACCTCCGCGTTGAGCAACGCCGTTAAGTTTGAGCGATAAATTCCGTCGGACGTTAAATCGCGCGGGCCAAAGTAGCGCAGGCGCAAACTCGCCGAAAAGCCTTTGTAATCGTGCACTGTGACGCCCGAGGAAATGACCCACCCAACCGCTTCGGGCACACGATAGCCACCCGGGCCTTGCACAGGATACTGGCCACCGCCCACGTTGGTGTACGCCGCATCGTCTGGGTCTATTTGGGTAAATCGGGCGCGGGAGTCCGCAAGGTCAAAATCAAGAGCCAAATGTTCCAGTGGCGTGTAGAAGTTCGCCCATTCGACGCCATAGCGGTTGCTCGGCTGTTCTGAAGCAACCGTGCTCCCGGTGTCGCCGTCCTGCTGCAGTTCGGAGTTACTGTGGAGATACCAGAGCGAAAGGGTGCTTTGCAGATGTGGGACGATTACCGTACGCACGCCAACTTCCCCGCCTTTAGTTTGGACCAGGGGAGAAATTGGGGTGCTGGGCGTGGGGAAAGGATAGTCCGGCGAAATCGGTTGCACCCTTTGAGTTGCGCCACGCGCGTCGTTGCTGTGGAAACTGAATCCGCCCTGTATATAGAACTCAGTCTTGGCCCACGGGCCGAAAATCAAACTTGCTTTGGGGCTGGGCAGGAACTTGCTGGCCGTGCCGGAATTGAGCTTCGCAAAGTTGACTACCGGAGCGCCAGGCAATTCGGTGGCGACATACGGGGGAGTCAAGCTGGTGACGTTATATATTGCTTCGTCGCCGCGCAGGGCCAGGACCGAGCGAAATTGTTCCGTCCACTGGATTTTATTTTCCACATAAAAACCGATTATAGTGTCGGTAAATTTATTCAAATCCGTGTCCGCAGGCAAGATTGCTGTCTGATTCGGATTGGTAACGCACGCGGGGATGGGTTCGTCATTGCAGGCGTTGATATCATTCTTGTCTGTGCGCACACGGTCTTCCGTTCGGAAAAGGCCATTGTGGACCCAATCGTTGCGGACCTGCAGGCCGAACGTATTTGCCACCTTGCGGCCAAACCATGTGCTGAAAATCGTGTGGTGTGCGTCAAGCCCCGCCACCCAGCGCCTGTCCTGCTGTTCGAACTGATCGCCCTTAACCGGGTCATCCAGGAAGTAAGTGAAATCAGAAAATAAATTGAGATCATAATAAAATCCGTAGGCCGTGACTTTCGTCTCGGAATTTTCGCTGCTGCGATGCCATTCAGCCTGCAGGCTATAACGCTGTGACTCGCCACCGTCCGTCGGGTTCAGTGCGCCAAAGAAACCAACCAGGGGTATGGCGTCAACGGGGATTTGATCGCTCGAGTGCCATGTTCCACGGTAAGCGCGGGCCGTGATGCTGAAACCATTGTCCTCTCCGCCCTGGCTGTAGGTTACAAGCCCATTATATTTGTAATAATTATCCCCATGCGTCGTCCATGGGCCGTTATCGTGATACACCTCTCCGCCATACAGCAAATTGCCCTTCCTGAGCTTTTTTGATATGCCGAAAACCATCCGCCCATAGCCATACATGCCGCCTTCCACCTGGAAGAAATTCTGGGGCAGAGTCTTGAAATACACCACATCGGCAGATCCAGCCGAGCCATAGTTGCCGACATCAGCGTAATAAGGACCTTTCTCGAAATTCACCCGCTCCACAAACTCCGGGATGACAATGTTCATGTCCGAGTAGCCCTCGCCGTGCGCGTGCGACGGCAGGTTCAGCGGCATGTCGTCGAGGAAAATGGCGATGTCCGTGCCGTGGTCGAGATTGAACCCGCGAAGAAAATATTGGTTGGCCTTGCCGCCTCCGGCGTGTTGCGTGATGATGAGACCCGGAATCGTCTCCAAAATTTCTCCTGAACGAAGAATCGGACGATCCTGGATTTCCGCTGCGCCCACCGTTCCCTGCGTAGCGGAATCGGCAATTCCAATGAGGCTATCCTCTCGGCCCTGCACATTTACGGTGGTGTTCACGGAGCTCACAGCAAGAGAGATGCGCAGCGGGGTGGGCGCCTCGGTGGTCCCTACGGCGACGGGGATTTCTTTGGTTTCAAAACCGGGACTAGATACCACCAGTCGATAATTGCCTGCCGAGAGTCCAAAAATAATGAAGGAGCCATACGTGTCCGCCTGTGTCGTTGTTTGTACAGCACCGTTCGCGCTTCGGACCTGCACGGTCGCCCCGGCAATCACCGCGCCAGACGTGTCAACGACAGTTCCTGATGGCTGAGTCGTTCCTTGGGCATTTGCCGCTGCCCACAATGTTGCGGTCGAATAAAACAGAACCATCGTCGCCACAACGCAGGTCTTCAATCTCTCTGCTGGCCTTCTTGGCCACATTTCATCCTCGACATACGACTCTGAAATACGTGTTACCCGGAGCAAAGTGTGTATCACGTTTCTAAAAATCGTGCTATCAGGGATTTCCCTATATCCTAAAGGACTACCGGATTGCACCCCGGCCTTTCGCAAGCAAGTGGAAACGCAGCGACAACTGGCCTCTCGTACATCCTGCGTGCTATATACAAAGATTCAATCGCCCAGTTGCATTGGACTCGGAGCAGAGGATCGAACATGTCACAGTTAACTAGAACAGGGCTTTCCATAGACCGGGAATTGCTCGAAAAATTTGACCAAGCCATCGCCGGCAAAGGCTATAAAAACCGTTCAGAAGCCGTGCGCGATCTCATCCGCGACCATCTCGTGTCCATAGAGGCCGACCAAAACAAGGAAATCGTTGGAACTTTGACTATCGTATACGACCACCATCGTCCGAATCTAACCGAGGAATTAGTTGAAGCGCAGCACCACGCAGGCAGCCAAGTGCTCGCCGCCACGCACGTTCACTTGGACCATCACAACTGCTTGGAAGTCATCATCATGAAAGGCCGCAGCGCCACAATTCGAGACCTGTCGAATCGAATATTGAGCCTTCGCGGCGTAAAACACGGCCAACTGGTAATCACAACCACAGGTAAAGGCCTCAAATGACCCGTCACCGCAGCAAAGCGCAACCCAACTTGATAATGACGGCCAGTAAGGAAATGAATCTATCAGTCGGACACCAAAAATGTGTCGAGAGCTCCGCTGCAAGTGGGACCTACCAAGTGGAGTGATGTCACAGATGCCAAAAAGCTCAAGTTCTGGAATGAGCCCGGTCGCACCCCGCGCCGAAATGGCGTTTGGTATACTCCACGATACTGATGTCATAAGAGGATATATGATCCGCAGAAGAACAGGCCTCTCCGCCATTGCCTTCCTGTTGATGACCGCCTTAAGTTCCTTCGCAACGCCTAAGCAATCGGAAGAGCTGCAAGTGGTGGATGTTCTGAGACAACTAGTTATGCGATCGACATTGGAAGTACCCGGAGGTAATCCTTTTTATCTGAAGGCAAAGATACTGGATAAGAAACATCCGGACTGGGAGTACAACGCAGAGACTGAGGAATACTGGCTGTCACCTACAAAGTGGCGCCGCACGATTCGATCCAAAGGTTTTTCGCAAACATTGATTGTAAACGGCGACCAGCGCTTCGAACAGAATACAGGAGATTACTTTCCTCCCGATGTAGAAAAGCTGTTCGTATCCTTGGTCAATCCAATTCCGCAGAATGTTATTCAATCGTTTGACAAGCTCTCCATGGAAATCCAGCGCCCAGACGGCCATCCCGGGCAATGCTTTGCCGACCAGTATTTCAATGATGAGCATGGTGAGCGGGTAAGAGCGGCCGTGGCGCTGGATTCGAGCACAGGACTGCTGAATTACTTGTGGTTTCCTGGGTGGAATGTCGGAGTATTCGCTGACTACCGTGCGTTTCATTTCAAGTTGGTTGCCTGGAGGACGAAAGACAATCCTGTGAACGCGGAAATCGAGGAACTGAGCGATTTGGAACATCCGGAAGAAACCCTCTTCGCAATCAAAGAAGTGACGCCGCCTAGCCAGCGAATCCGAACCGTGCTGGCAAATGGAAGCGAATACTTGAAACAGATCAAAAAGGATCCGGAGCTAAAATGGCCTCCAGTTTCAGGTCCGCCAGACAGCGGCACCGTCAAGGTTGACATTGTTACGGATCGCGACGGCCATGTCCGCGAAGCCCGCTCTTATGTAGCTTCTAACCCGGAACTCAAGGATTGGACTGTGGAGCAGGTAGAGGGTTGGGAGTTCAAACCCTATCTCGTCGATGGCGTCCCAGTGCAAGTAGAGACGACACTTAACATCGATTTCAAGACGGATCTAAAGCTTGGCGCACCGAACTTGCCGGAAGCAAGTAATTACTTCGATCGCGCTAGGCAATTGAGCGGTCTTCGCTTGGAAGGAGCACAACCGTTTCATCTAAAAGCCTCCTTCGAAGCGTCCGGCGATGCGGAACTTGTCGGAAAGGGAACTTATGACGAAACTTGGATCTCGCCAACACAGTGGAAGCGAGAAGCAAGTCTAGGCGGACACATTGTAGCTGAAACTCGGAACGGAGACCTGGCGTATCGAAAGATCGATCAACCGTATTCAGCGCTCAGAATCGATGAGGCGATGGACGCGCTCACCTCCGGGCTGCCAGGAGATCATGGGACGTCCAATGGACCGAGCTGGCAGGTAGCAAATGGTCAGCTTCGGAATAAAGGGCTGATACAAGTCTGGAGAGGCAAAATCGCGGACAATGGCGATCCCGAGGCCAATGCGTACGTGTATTACTTTGATCCGGTGAGCGGAACGCTCCGCGCGCACCACGAAATGTATGAACTTACGCGTTATAGCGCATTTGAGGATTTTGTCGGAAAGACAGTGCCACGGCGTTTGGCCGTTGAAGAAAATGGCGTGAAGGTTTTGGACATTACCATAGAGCAACTCGAGATAGCCGCGCCGCCCCAGAACGCGGACATCTTCACCTTGGCAGGTGTCACACCTCTTTCTTATACTCAAGAAAATCCTGGAAGTAAGCACGTTCCCGCGATTCCAATTAGACAGGTCAAGCCTAATTATCCCGCGGAAGTTTCCCGCCAGGGACTGCACGCCAGAATTCTATGTCATATGTTGGTCGATTCGCACGGGCATGTACGCGGAGTTACGTTTCCGGATGGCGTGAACCCGGTCGTCGAGAGTGCCATTCGTATCGCCGCCATGCAATGGGAATTCGCTCCCAGTACTTTCAATGGCCACCCGATGATGTCCTACGCCTCCGTCGAGTTTCAGTTTTAGAGGCAGGAGAGAGCGGTCGTTCATTTGAGTCGACAATATCTTCCTCTTATCTCCAATGCGAGATAAACTTCAAGGCAGTACTAGCCCGTCCACACACACAGGTCCTTGAATTTCCTAGAATCGCGTGCTACCGTTCGACGTGATTAAGTTAGAGAATTCTGGAACGCTCCAGCAAGCATTAACGCGGCCTGCTCGCCGCATTTCCAGAGGCGCTGCTCGCTTCAACTCGGTCCAATCAGACATCCTCAGTTCTATTTCTCTGTTCCAAGCGAAAGCTATAAGGATGCTTTGCCGCCCTCGTAACTGGCCACTAACCACTAGCCAGTGTTCCGCATTTCTACCCGGTTCTGCACGAAATGTAGAAAGCGACGTAACTCTCTCAAAACAAAGGACCGAGGAATTTCTACCCGGGGCCACAACCACTTGTTTACCGATCACCGATCAGCACGGTTTATACTCAGAAATGATGTCGCATCACGCGGGATTCCGGAGAGCATCGTGAAGAATTACGCCATCAAACTCCTGTTAACGCTCGTTGCAGCAGCTACATTATTTGCGATAGGAATCACCCTATCCGCGCTCGCCGCCGATAAACATCCATTCAATCTTGATGACTACTCCGCCCTGCGCTCCGCGCGCGCCGTGGCCATCTCGCCCGACGGCAAAACCATTCTCTATCGCGTCTCCTGGGACGGCACTTCCGGCCCGGTCAATAAGCACGAATGGCGCTTGATCGACTTCAACGGGCAAAACTCCCGAAAACTCGATTTGCCGGAACATTTCGAGCCTTCAGGCTTCACAAAAGACGGCGCGCTTTACGGGATTTATCCCGTCGGCAAATTTCCGCAGCTCGCGATCGTGCCGCTCGAAGAAGGGAAGTTGGTTCAAATCCTCTCGCTCCCTTCCGGAATCCGCTCGGCCACAATCTCGCCCGATGGAACCCACTTCGCCGTCCTCGCGGACCCGCGAAAACCAGATCCCCTCGCGCCCATCCGCACCGTCGCCTCTGCCGATGAAACGAGCTTGTATGTTGTCGGCGTAAACGGTTCGGACGGTGGCTGGTGGTGCCCCTCGTTGACGGACGTGAGCAAAATTGCTTGGTCATCCGACGGCTCGCAAATCGCCGTGGTATCGCAGTGGACGAAAATCGGGCACCACGAATTGCATTCCTTCGTGGATATATGCAGCGCCTCCGGCCCGCGCCGCCTCGCGGAAATTCCGGATGGAACCAGCGGCCTCGCCTGGACTCCGGGCGGAAAAGAACTCGTGTTCTCCAGCACCACTTCCGCAGTCCTCACTCCTGAGCACATTTGGACCATTCCAGTGAGTGGCGGCCAGCCCGTCGATCGAACTCCGGATCTCGCCTTTACCGCCGTAACCTTGGAGGGCGATCCGCACGGCAACATCTGGGTCGAGATGCACAAAGGTGTCGTCATCGAGACGCATTCCTACCGCGATGGAAAACTCGATCCCGCTTATCGCTGGCCGGACGGTATTGTTCAGGGCTTGCCAGTTTATTCAAAATTTTCGTCCGCGCCCGAAGTGTTGGCATTCAATGTGGACGATCCTTCGCACTCCACAAATATCGCCGTGATTTCTGGCGGCCAACTCCAGAAAATCACGCATGAAGGCGATGACACGCTTGCCAATGTAAACCTCGGCGAAGTGAAAACCATGCATTGGATATCGAAAGATGGAATCAAGCTGGAGGGAATCGCCACGTTCCCGGCGGATTATGTCGCCGGCAAGAAATATCCCTTCCTCATAATGCCGCATGGCGGCCCGGAAGCCAACGACGCCCTCGCTTTCGATTTTCTCGTTCGCTCGATTTCGGGAATGGGCTACCTGGTTTTGCAGCCGGAATATCGTGGCTCTACAGGTTACGGCGCGGATTTCTTAGCCGCGATTTATCAGCACTTCGGCGACCGAGCCTACAGCGACGTCGATAGCGCCACTGATCTTGCTGTCGCTCAAGGCTGGGCCGACCCCAACCGCCTCGCCATTTTTGGCTGGAGCGCCGGCGGCTTCATGACGGCATGGACCGTTACGCAAACAAATCGTTACAAAGCGGCAATCGAAGGTGCCGGAATTACCGACTGGCTCAGCTTCATTCCCACCAGCGACCTGTGGCAAGTCGATTACGACGCCCGCTTGCAGGAAAAAGATCCAACACCCATGCTTCAGTTTTCGGCGGTAATGTTTGTGGATAAAGTCACCACGCCCCTGTTGATCCTGCATGGCGAAGCCGATGCGCGCGTGCCAACATTCCAAGGGCGCGAGTTTTACGTATTGCTTGCCGAACGCGGAAAGACCGTGCGCATGGTCACCTATCCCGGTTCGCCGCATTTTCCGCAATTAGCCGAGCAGCGCCGCAACGTCATCGCGGAAATAGCCGATTGGTTGAAGCGTTACAACCCATGACAACTCACAACATTTCTATTTCCGCGACGCGGTCACGCGACGTAGCGTTGGCGTTGCCCAACGCGAAGAATCTCCGACGCCGGTCGTTTTGTGCTCCAAGTTGTTGAGTTGTAGACCGGAATGGCGGGCTTCCTAGACGACGCTGCTCTTCGGCATTGTGGGCGTTCGACGCAGAGATGCATCCCGCGCAGCGATCCACAGGCTGTGGTCGGCACGGAGCAGCAATGATTCTTCGAGCCGCCGGCTTTGTACATCACGCTGCTCGCGGCGCTGGCTAGTAATGGAATCGCCAGCGAAACTCGGCATATATCTCGCGCGGATCGTTGTAGTGAAATCCGCCGAACGTCAAACTGTTGTCGAGCAGCACGCGCCGGTTCGCGACATTCAAAGCCGTCAGCGACACGGTGTACTTCTCGCGGAAGCTTTTCCCCAATGAAATATCAAACGTGGTGTGCTGTGGCAAGTAGGCGCCGGGATACTGCGCGTCGGGCAGCCCGTTCGTGAACCCCGACCCGTAATACACATTAGTCGACGCGTACGATCGCCACGGCAGGCTGGCGTTGAATCCCACGTTGAGCGTGTTTCGCTGGTCATGATCGACCGGAGAATAAGTCGGCGGCGGCTCGCATGGCGCCACCGGAGGATCGCAGATCAGCCCGCCGGTGAATGGCCCTTGCGCCCTCGCGATTTGATTCGAGTAGGAAAGATGCAACTGCCCGCGGTTCCACAGCCGCGGCGAGCGAAGGGTAAGCTCCCAGGCCTGAATCAAAGCCCCATCCCAAGTGAGCGGCCAAAACAAATTCGATTCGCCGATATTACTGTGGTCGAGCCAATTCTTCGCGCGCGTCTGGAAAGTGTCTGCGTCGAGAGTCCAACCACGAACGGGAATCGTGACGCCGAACTGGTGCTCCTCATCGCGTTCGCCGTGGATCGGAGCGAATGCCAGTCCCTGGCTCTTGCCCAACTCGTCTAGCGCGCCGGTGGAAGGAGGAATCGGCGGCGCCTGGTAATAGTCACCATAAAAAGCATGGAACACCCAGTTCAGTCGAGGGACTTTGATCGCCACACCAAACCGCGGATCGACAGCGTCTTCCACGACTTCGCCCGTGAAATGAGATTGGCGAAGGCCCGCGATTAGCGTAAGCCAGGAGGTCACTTTGAATTTGTCACTGAGGAAAGATTCCTGGAGTCCGGCGGTTATTGTGGTCGGTGGACCGTTGTTCTGACAGGTTGGGTTGTTCGGAGGATTGCACATTACAAAAACATTATTGAAAAGGTTGTACTGATGCTGGGCGAACCCGTAGATTCCGCCCTGAATATTATTCTTCCACACGGTTGCGTTGAGCGTTGTTTGCAGTCCTGCGTAATTAGCAGTTTGGACTGCATTCGAAATGACTGGAGTGTCCGTGTCCGGACTCACATAGGTCGCGTCGTTGTAATGATAAAAAGGAGAAACCGTGAGCAATAAATTAGGATTGAATGTGTGGATCCAGGAAAATGCGACATAGCCGTCGGTTTCATGCTGGCCATCGCGAAGACCGAAGCTCGGGTAGACCTGGTTGCCCGGTGAATTCGGATTCGGGTCGTACGGTATCTGGTAGTAATCGCGGCGCAAAGAAGTGACGATGCGAAATTGGTCTTTGGGATTTGGATTGAAAATAAATGATGCGAACCCGCCGTAGCCATTCTGCGCATCGTGAACGACTTGCCCTACGGGTGTCTGCAGTCCGTAGTTGCTGCGATTTCCGTTCAAACTGGCGTAGTACGCGAATCTTTCCGTGTGACCGCCGAAGTTCAACTGGTCGTTCGTTTGATACCAATTACCGAAACTGGTGACGAGTTCCGCCTCGTTGTTGCGCTCGAATCCGCTGCGAGGCACCACGTTGAAGATTCCGTAGGTCCGGTCTCCTTCGTCCGCCTCATAGCTTCCTCTTTGCACCTCAAGGTAATCGATATCCTTGGGATCAATTTGCGGACCCAGGTTGCTGGCAATATTCGTATTGGGTATGGGCACGCCGTCGATCAACCAGTCCACTTGGTGGCCGCCGCGCATGTGCAGCATGTCGTGAGTGACGTAAGCACCCGGAACGTAGTCCGTGATCATCGCGAGACTATTAGTGCGATCCGCGCCCGGGGTCTGGGCTATATCCTGCCGATCGATGAGAGTGGTGGGCGTTACAGAATCCGGATTCACGATCTCTTGCTTTTCGGCCGAGACCACAGTCGTCTGATTTACGCTTGCGATGGTGAGCTGGAAGTGAAGTACCGGAGCAGTGCCCGAAGTGACCGTTAAACTTTGCTTTGAAGTTTCAAATCCCGCTTGCGTAACAGTGACGGTGTAGTCGCCAATGGGGACCGAGGTAAAAGAGAATTCACCGTTTTGATCTGTCTGTGTAGTTTGGTTCCAGTCTGAGGTCACAGCTTGCAGATTTACCGATGCATTCGCAATCGGTCGATGCTGTGGGTCGTGAACAATTCCTTGAACCTTGCCGAAAATAGTCGCGTAGGTGCTCAGAGCTGAAAAAAGACAGGCCGCGACAAGCAGCGAAAATACGAGCTTTCGCACAAAAATCCTCCGTCAAATCTAGATTTTTAGATTATGCAACCAGCGAAACGGAGGCTAACGCCGCGGAGGTTGAAGCACAGTTGAAAGAAAGCCGGAGTTTGCAACTTCATGGAGTTGGTTAGCGATCGCGCGATTAACATCAGGAGCGCCAATAAATGCAATCGCCGAAGGAGCAGTGGGCGCTACAGGAGCGATTAGACCGTAGTCAATCCCGTGGTGGCCCGGCGTCATAGTGCAATCGAAAAACTGCCCGGCTTCGCCGTGATGGCACAGCATCTTTTCGTGAAGCCAACGAGCCGCGTGAGATCCGTGGGCCGGGCAACACATTCCAGCGCAACCGGACATACTTCCGTCCGTGCTGCGGGCAAGCAAGGCCAATGGTGTGGCGAACAGCGCGATGATAAGGAGAATGGCTTGAGCGCGGCGCATGTCGAGCCGTAATCATAGCGCAGCGAAGATGGGACGCACAAGACGCATTGCGTCTCTTCAAGCATTTGAGTTCTGAAAAACTTCGCGGTAGTCTGGGCGAGTCATGCTGCCGTTCAAGCTTATATACGATCAGCGATACGATTTGAATCTGGGCGCACACGTTTTTCCTTCGCAGAAATATCGTTTGGTGCATGACAAGCTGCTGGCCGATGGAATCGCGGCACCGGACGACTTTCTCGCGCCAGAGCCGGCGTCGGATGCAGACATCCTGCGAGTTCATTCACAGGATTATGTGTACAAACTCCAACACGGTTCTCTGACGCCCACGGAAATTCTTCGCATGGAGGTCCCTTATTCAAAGGAGCTTATAAATGCCTGCTGGCTTGCAGCGGGCGGTTCGATTCTGGCGGGGCAGCGGGCGCTTGCGGATGGATGGTCGGCGAACATCGGCGGCGGTTTTCATCATGCTTATGCCGATCACGGCGAAGGGTTTTGTGTAATCCACGACGTAGCAGTCGCCATACGCCGCCTGCAATTCGATCACGCGATTGAGATCGCCATGGTGGTGGACACGGACGTGCATCAAGGGAATGGCACGGCGTCGATATTCGGCGGCGACGGAGATGTTTTTACATTGTCGATTCATCAGGAGCACAACTATCCGTATCCGAAGCCGCCATCGACTGTGGATGTCGATCTCTCCGACGGTATCGGCGATGACGACTATCTCATCATCCTTGAACGGAATTTGCGTGAAGCATTTCGGCATTTCACGCCGCAGATACTTTTCTATATTGCGGGTGCAGACCCGTATCGCGAAGATCAATTAGGCGGCCTGGCTTTGACCATGGATGGCTTGCTGCGTCGCGACGCTCTGGTTTTCGATTATGCGCGTCGCCAGAAAGTCCCGGTGGCGATTACATTGGCTGGAGGATACGCGCGCCGCGTCGAGGATACGGTACGGATTCACGTGAACACAATCCTGGCGGCTCGGGATTCCGCGCAACAGGATTTAAAGCGCGCGATTCAAGGCGCCTAATATCCTTTAGTTTGCCGATGGCTTTGCCGGGTTGAGCGCTTCCTGAATCGCTGCGGTGAGAGATTCGGTGAAGCCTTGTGGGGGATATCCATCCATCCGAAAGGCGATTTTTCCTGCGCGGTCGAGAACGATAACAGTGGGCAGAGAATTTACGTTCATAAAGTCATCGAGCCCATCGGCAAAGACTACCGGCACATTCCATTTCTCTTTGGCCAGAAATCCCGGCACCAAGCTCTCATCTTCATCCGTGTTGACGGCGTAAAACGCGAGATTCGTGTTGCCCGTATAGTTTTTCGCGATTTGCACGAACTCCGGTTCGAGTTCGCGACATGGACCGCACCAAGTAGCCCAGAAACTCAAGACGATGACTTTGCCTTTCAATGGCGAGAGAGCAAAAGGGGAGCCGTCGAGACTGCGCAGCACAAATGCGAAAGAATCCTTGGCACCCTTGTTTCGCGCCCAAGGCGCAGCAGCGGCAGGCGTAGCGCCCAGGCTGTCGTAAGCGGCGAGAATTTTCTCGCCGAGCCCCTGGTCGGTACCGTGCACTCGCCGCCAAACATTTCCGAGCTTCATTCGCACTTCGCGCCGATCGACTTTTCCGGATGGGCCCTCCTCCGGAAGCACGAAAGCCAGAGAATATTCTTCAATCGCTTTGGTGTAATCGTTTTTCATTTCGGCGATCTCGCCGAGTTGTTCCGCGGCCATGGCGTTGGGATGCAGCGAGTAGCTCTGCTGAAAATCTTTGGCGGCGCCATCGTAGTTCATCTGCGATTTCTCGATCTGGCCACGCAAGCTGTATAGAGCCGTGCGGAATCGGTCTTGCTCCTCCTGCCAATCCTTTTGCGATATGCGCGCTGATTTCTCCTCCGGCGGAGTTTTCTCAATGCGATCAATCACACGCGTGGCGTAGCCGGCCGCCCGTGTGAGACTGGCCTCGCTGCCTTCCTTCTGCAACAGGCCGATTGCCAACAGCATCATTTCAGAGTCGTCTGGATGAACGGCCACGAGCCTTTCGGCGTAATCGAGGGCGCAGGCAGTATCCTGGAGTTGCTGGCAAGATTCCACGAGGGCACGATAGACGCCTGCTTTTCGCGGCGCGTCGGGAAATCGAGCCAGGTAATTTTTCAAGTTACGCACGAGAGCTGCACGATCGTTTCCGGCGTCAGCAATGGCTTTCTGCAATTGCGCTTCGGCGTCTGCGTCGTGCTTCGAGTTATTGGCGGCTGAATCTTTGGATTGTTGCGCGCTGGAAGGAGGTTTTTGGGGCAGCGCGGGAGAGCCAAGCGCCAGCAAGAGGGCGAGGATTGAAGTGATATGAATCGAGCGCATCCCGTATGCCGCAATTCTAGCGCGAAAGAAGATGGCAGGTGTTTCGAATTGTGGTAGCCGAGGCTTAGTGGAGAGAAATGTCTCCGGAAGAGGTCTGGATTTCCACGCGAGCTTTGCCGTCTCCAATGCGCGCACGCAATTCGTGTTTGGCGGCGGTTCCTTCCATCATGATGGGAATAGCTGCGTCGATGTCGCCGGATTTTGAGCGCGCGTAAAGGCGAAAACTGGCGTTCGGCGGCACGTGAAGCACGACTTCACCCGAGACGGTATGAAAATCCCAGTAATTTGACTCACCTGGATTTCCTTCGATATCAAGGTCGCCGGATGCAGTACGCACGCGAATGTCCGCCGATGCCTCTTTAATGGTGACGTCTCCGTTGCCAGTACTTGCTTCCAAAGCTTGGGAAGGATTGGTTATATCGATCGAGCCAGAACCTGTTTGGAGCCGGATTTGGCCGCCAATTGTATCGAGACTGATGTCACCGGATCCGGTGTTGATTTGTACTTGTCCCTTTACTTTAGAGAGCACGACATCACCGGCACCGCAAACAATTTGCACATCTCTGTTAATTTCCGAAGCGTGGACATCTCCGGAGCCACTGGTGAAATTCGCGGGCCCTTCGATCCCGTGAACTTCCAAATCTCCGGAACCTGCAACGCTGCTGAGCTGGGTATCTTGCGGAACGACGATCGTATAGTCCACATCCACGTCGCCTCCGCCCTGTTTTCCGCCGCCGATGCGAATCAGGCTTCCTTCCTGCGAGAGCGGCGGATTTGCTTCGATCTGCTGAACGCGACGGCGTCCACTTTCGGAGGACCATGCTTTGACACTAATGTCACCATGAATGCGAACCTCGCCTGGAGGACCGCTGGTGATGTGCGCGTCACCTTTGCCGCTGGTGAGTTCCAAACTGACTGGGCCATTGACCGTGAATTGGCGGTCGAAGCTGCCTTCCACACCTGAATTTGAAGCGCAGCCGGCGACTACGGTCATCGACAGTGCAACGATTGCCAGCCACGCGTTTCTGTTTGTTTGCGTCATTTCGATTTGTTTTCGGTTTAGAAACAAAGATTACCGAGCACCCTTCCTATCAAGTTATACGAAAAGGTGCAACTGGAAGTTCCGTGAAAGCACGGTGGCCAAAGATCAATCTGTTACCGTGGAAGATTCGGTCATTTAATTTTGAGGAGAGAATTGAGCGAGCCCTGGCGATATCCTTCGAGATCGATGGTCACGATGGAGAAGCCGGCTTGTTTTACACCGGCGAGAATTTGGCGGGTCATTGCGGGTTCCAGCCCACGCGACAATTCGTCCTGAGCGAACTCGATGCGGGCCAGTTCGCCGTGAGCCCGGACGCGGAATTGCCGAAAACCGAGACGGCGCAATACAGATTCCGCGCGATCGATCTTATCCATTAGCTCGGGGGTTATCTCGGTTCCGTAGGGCACGCGCGAGGAAAGACACGCGGATGCCGGACGGTCCCAGGTGGTGAGGCCGGCACGTTGCGAGAGCGAGCGGATTTCTAGCTTGGATAGGGCTGCATCAAGCAGAGGTGCAAGTACACGATGCTCGTGCGCGGCGCGATGGCCGGGGCGAAAATCGTGCGTGTCGTCCGCGTTGATTCCATACGCGATAGAGCGGAAATTGCGGGCCGTTGCCAGGACTTCCATGCGATCGAAAAGCTCGTCTTTGCAGTGGTAGCAGCGATCGGCGTTGTTGGCAATGTAGAGCGGGTTCTGGAATTCTTGTGTCTCGATAAATTCATGGCGAATTCCGGTTTCGCTGACAAATCTTTCGGCTTGCTCGCGGTCGTGGCGTGAAAAACTTGCAGATAGGGCGGTAACGGATAGGGCGCGAATAGCGAGAGCAGTGTGCGCAGCCCACGCGAGGTAAGCCGAATCGGCGCCGCCCGAAAAAGCAACCAGCAGGGAATCGAGCGAGCGCAGCGAATCGATAAGGCGCCGCTCTTTGGCGATGGCGGCGTGGTCTGATTGAAGCGACTGCACCGCGGTTCGCACGGCCGGAATTGGCTCAACATTCATGACAATTTGAGTATAGCTTAATTCTGTCTACTGAAAATCGAGAAGCACGTCCACTTTATTGGTGCCTGGATTTTCCTGGAGGAAGCGGCCGATTTTTTCGTAATGCACAGGGGTTCCGGCAAAAGCCTGTTTCACGCCGGCATCCAGGAAATCTTCGTACGTTTTTTCATTGAACACTGAGTCTGGAGGAATGCGCCACGCAGCACGAATGCGTCTTTCGCCATCGATGGAGAGACCGCTGAGCACCAAATTTCCCATGCGGTACTGAGGACCTTCGGTGACGGTCACGGTGTATGCGACGCGTCCGGCTTGTTCATCAAACTCGGTCTGAGGATCTAACTTGGTGTCGAGGTAGCCGCGTTGGCCGTAAAGGGATCGAGCTGCGTCCCATAGCGCGGTGATTTTGTTGCCGTCCGCAATTTCGCCGGGCTTTAGCGTTATAAGCGTGTTCAATTCGGCGACCGGGATAACGGCGTTTCCATTCCATGCGACGCCACCCCATTTGAAAGCGGGGCCGGGAGTAATCGGCATCGTGACGACAACGGAGGTTAAGCCGGGTTGGGCGCCTGCGCTGGAAACTTGTGCAGAGGGTGGGCCGAATTGCACGTGCAAGAATGCGTGCGTCAAATATATTGGGCGCACTTGTTCAAACTCGAAAAGCTCAATTGCGCTTCGCGAATACGGCCTGCCGATTAGCTGGCTGGCGCTCTGTTGCACGGCGCGATCGTCGGTGGCGAGCGCATCGGAAAATTCGACTGCTTTTACGGTAATGTCTGCGCCATCGACGCGAAATTGCATGCGCTGGCCCCCCAGAGGGAAATTTACAAGCGTATGCGAGACAGTCCCTAACACTCCACGTGCTTGAACCAAATTGTCCAAAGCGGTGGAGATGGCGTTGAGAATTGTGCCGCCTTGCGGGGCGCGGCCATCGAAGAGGAGAACCGAGCGTTTGAGAGCGGCCGTCAATTCATCGTCGGTGAACCAGGGGAAATTATCGAACGTAACGCCAACCGTAGTCGCGTCGGAAACGTCATAAGTCGCTCTTACTCCCGATTCAACGGTGGTGAAGTGATATTGCACGTTGGAAAAAACTCCGAGCGCGGCAAGCTTGTCGGCAGCGGCTTGGAGATCCTCGCGAGTGATGATGTTGCCGGCGCGTAAACCAACTGCCGCGGCAATCTGCTCCGAACTGAACTTCTTCGAACCGGTAATTTCGACGGAGTCCAGATGAGAGGCGCCGCCTTTCGACTGTTGAGATTGCGCGGCGGGTGCGCGGAAGGCGCCGAGCATCAGGATTAGAATCAATGCTGACTTGCGAGAAAAGATCCGCCGGGATGCGGGCGAAAAAATGCGAATGCTTATCATTTCCTAATTTTAGGGTACCGCGGATAAAAGTGAAAGGCGAACGAGCCTATTTACTCGACGGTGACGGACTTGGCGAGATTGCGCGGCTGATCCACGTCGCATCCCCGGCGCACCGCGATGTGATAGGCCAAAAGTTGAAGCGGGACGATCTCGAGAATTGGCGCGAGAAGTTCCGGGACAGCGGGAATTTCGATTATGTGGTCAGCAGTATCGCGCGCGAGCTTGTCCCCTTCGGTGACGATGGCGATTACAATTCCGTCGCGCGCTTTCACTTCCTGCAAATTGGAGATGGTCTTTTCGTAGCGGATCATCGAAGCGGGATCGGATTCGTCACGCGTAGCAATAATGACGACGGGTAAATTCTCATCGATGAGCGCATTGGGACCATGCTTCATTTCACCTGCGGGATAACCTTCCGCATGGATGTAGGAAATTTCTTTGAGCTTGAGGGCGCCTTCCAGAGCGATCGGGTAGTGGATGCCGCGGCCGAGATAAAGGAAATCCGTGTGGCGGAAGAACAAGCGAGCGAGTTCTTCGAGCGCGGCGTCGCGTTGCAGAATCGATTCGATTTTATGCGGGACGCGAGTGAGCTCTTGCATCAGACTTTGGGCGGAGGCTGGCGTCAATTTTCCGCGTACTTGCGCAAGATACAGAGCGGTGAGCATGAGGGCGGTGAGCTGGCCGGTAAATGCCTTGGTAGAGGCGACTCCGATTTCCGGGCCCGCGTGGGTGTAAATCGTGCCGTTGGCTTCGCGCGTCAGCATGGAGCCGACTACGTTGCATATCCCAAGAACCTTGGCGCCTTTTTGACGCGCTTCGCGCTCGGCGGCCAACGTATCGGCGGTTTCTCCAGACTGGCTGATGGCAATCGCCAGGCTTTTACTATCGATGATGGGATCGCGATAGCGAAATTCGCTGCCATAATCCACCTCTGCGGGCAGTTGCGCCAACTTCTCAATCATGAATTTGCCCGCTAACGCGGCGTGCCAGCTGGTACCGCAGGCGATGAGCTTGACGTTCTGGAAATTCCGGAACTCCTCTTCGGTGATGTCCATCTGATCGAGGAATACTTTTCCGGTTTCCTGCGAGATTCGCCCGAGCAAAGTGTCGCGCACGGCACGCGGCTGCTCAAAAATTTCCTTCTGCATGAAATGTTTGAAGCCGCTCTTTTCGGCCATGATGGGGTCCCAGGTTACGTGTTGCACGGGACGATTGATCGCATGGCTTTCGAAGTCCATTAGACGGACGCCTTGAGGCGTGAGCACGGCTACTTCGCCGTCGCCAAGGAAGAAGACATTTCGGGTGTGTTGCAGAATTGCGGGAATGTCGCTGGCGACAAAGAATTCGTTTTCACCCAGCCCCACGACGATGGGCGGACCGAGGCGTGCGGCTACGATCTTCAGCGGATCGCGCGTGGACAGCGCGACAAGCGCGTAGGCTCCGCTCATTACTTTCACAGTTTTCAGAACGGCTTCTTCCAGCGAAGTATCTTTTGAATATTTTTCGATCAGATGCGCGATAATTTCGGTGTCCGTTTCGGTGACGAACTTGTGGCCTTCTTTGATCAGCTGGTGTTTCAGTTCCAGATAGTTTTCGATGATTCCGTTGTGGACTACGACGATTTCGCCGGTGCAGTCGCGGTGGGGATGCGCATTTTCTTCGGTTGGGCGTCCGTGCGTGGCCCAGCGTGTGTGGCCAATTCCATAAACACCGTCCAGTGGCGTGATGCGAATGGACTCTTCGAGATTTCGCAATTTGCCGGGCGCGCGGCGAACGTTCAGGCCGCCATTTTCTCCGACCACGGCGATGCCGGCTGAGTCGTAACCACGGTATTCGAGGCGCTTCAGGCCGTCAAGTATGAGCGGCACAACGCGTTTAGGACCGATATAGCCGACAATTCCGCACACAGTGTGAACTCCTCAGCGGCCTACGTGTCAAAAGCGGGGCGAATCCAGCTCTGTTAGGTTAGCACAGATTTTGATGAGGCAAACGCTGCTGGCGATTCGTGTACAAGAAAGGGTACCGGTGCTGTAATTACTCAACGATGTCGAAGCGGAATTCTTCGATGACGGGGTTTGTGAGCACATCTTTGGCGATTCGTTCGACTTCCGAGCTGGCTTCGTCGCGGGACATTCCGTCGAGATCGAGCACGAAGAATTTTCCCTGACGAACGTCTTTAATTTTCGTGTGGCCCAAAGAGCCGAGTGCGCGCTGAATCGTTTGGCCCTGAGGATCAAGGACCGTCGATTTCAGCATTACCCAAACGTGTGCTTTCATACCGGGATTATACCAGTCCGGCGGATTTCACCGCGGCACGAAAATCAACAAGCATCTGGCGCTTGTCTTCCGGAGCGAGAAAAGCAGAAAGGAAACTCTGCTCGGCGAGTTGGACGAGTTGTTCTTTCGAAAGGCCCAAAGACGCTGCGTGAGAATACTCAGAGAGCAGGTCGGTGTGAAAGAGGCCGGGATCGTCAGTGGATAGGGTAACCGGCAGTCCGAGTTTAAGAAACTTCGGCAAGGGATGGTCGTTTAGAGCTGCTGCCAGGTTTCCAGTTTGTTTAGCAAGCGCGCCAGTGCACAAATTGCTGGTCAGGCAATTCTCCAGCACCACACGTCCGGTGGTGGCGAGCGAGTTTGCCAACGCTTCATCGCGCATGACGGCAATTCCATGCCCGATTCGCTCTGCTCCCAGCAATTCGATGGCTTCGCGGACGGATTCCGGGCCTCCAATTTCCCCGGCATGACAAACGGTGTGCAATCCTTGTTCGCGCGCGTAATCAAATGCGGGGCGGAAGTTGACGGTAGGAAAAGACAGCTCGTCGCCGCCCATTCCGAGCGCAACGACTCCGGAGGATTGGAGTTTAGCGGCCCAACGCGCCACTTCCATGGCTGCGTCGTGGCCGAATTGGCGCGTGGCGTCGAAAATCCAGGCGGTTTTCAAGCGGCTGAAAGGAACACTGTGCGCGACCTCGCGGATCGCCTGAAAGTTTGCTTCCACATTTTGGGTGCGGCGAAGCATTACTCCGGCGGAAACAAGGATCTCGGCGTAAACGACGTTCTGCTCGACGAGTTCTTGCGCAAGATTTCGCGTAATTAGGGCGTAGTCTTCGGGATCTCGCAGGAAGGAAGTGACCCACTTGAAAGTTTCCAAGAATCCACGGAAGTCAGAATAGTTGTAACGGGCAGCGACGTCTCCCGGAGTCAGAGTTACGCCGTGGCGCGCAGCGAGTTGTACAGCTGTATGCGAACGAATAGTTCCTTCGAGATGCAGATGCAGTTCGGCCTTAGGAAGAATGTCGATCGGTGTGGGACGTCTCGTTGTTTCGGTATCCATTGCGAGTTTTACTGTGATGGAAGTCGTGGACGGCCGGCGTTGATCCACGCGGTCATCCAATATGAGCCCACATCAGTGGCTGCGTCGGAAAGCTGACTGGCCAGCAGCGTTCCGGCTTGGGCATAAAAGCGATCGTAATATTCGTCCGTATAACCGGTTAAGCCTGTGTGCGCACGACGATCCGCGAGAAGCACACCTTCCAGGAAAGAGTGAGCGGTCAAGCAGATTTCAAACGCGTGGTCTGTGGGGTCGTGTATGAAAACAGCCTCGCTGGGTTTTACAAAGAAAAAAAGCTGGTAACGATCCACCAGTCCGGTGCCGAAGCGATCGTTCACTCCGGCCTGGCCGGTAAGCTTTCCGTCAGAGTTAACGGCTGTTTTGAAGGGATCATGCGCGGCGGTGACGTAATGAGCGAGCATGGCCGCGGAAAGTTTTGCTTCGTTCCAATTGTGATCGTGGAAGGCGTCCGTCAAGCGCTTGCTATAAAGTCCTATCTGCCACGGAAGTAAGCCGTGTTGTTCAAGGATGCGGCGATTGAATTTCAAAACGGCGTGATTGTAATCGCGGGGAAGAGCAGAAAAAGGAAAGGGGCCATAATGGTCAAGCTCTATGAAATCCGCAGGGCGTGGGTGCTCGAACGGGATCACACTCTTGGGTACCGATTCCTGAAGATCGGTGACGTGCTGAACCAGAAATTGGCGATTCGCCTGGAAAAAAGGCTGCATCTCCTCCGGCAAAGTATCCACGGCTTTATTGGCAACCAGGCGATCAGCGTTCTCGCCCCAACTGAAGGAAGTTGGTGAACCGAGGGCCAGTATTAACGCTATGAGCGCCAACGCCGCGAATAGCCGTACGCGCATTATCGCTTTTTCTCCGCAGCCGCTTGCAGGGCGGCGTTCGAAAGTTGACTGTGTTTATGTCCGTAGAAATAATAAAAAACGAGGCCGATGATCAGCCAGACGATAAAGCGAATCCAATTCGTGATAGGCAGGCCGGCCATCAGCAGCAGGCACGTAAGAATGGTGAGAACGGGAGCAACCGGACCGCCGGGTGCGCGGAAAGCGCGGGGACGATCCGGTTGTGTATACCGGAGGATCAAAACACCTCCCGCGACCAGCGCGAAGGCGAAGAGCGTGCCGATATTAGAAAGATCCGCGAGCGTGCCGATGTCTAATAACCCCGCGGGAATGCCGACCAGGAATCCGGCGACCCAGGTGGAAAAATCCGGCGTGCGGAAGGTCTTATGCACGTGGCTAAAAACGCCAGGCAACAATCCATCGCGCGACATTGCGAACCATACGCGCGCTTGTCCCAACTGAAAGACAAGGAGCGAGGAAATCATGCCGAGCAGGGCGCCTATCAGAACCACTACTTCCACGTTTCCGAAGTGGAGTCTCTTCATGGTGTTGACGACCGGAGCCGCGTCGTCCATGAGCGTGTGCCAAGGGACCAGTCCGGTCAAGACGACTACGACGGCAATGTAAAGCACGGTACAAACCACGAGTGTGGTGATAATTCCGATCGGCAGATCCCGCTGAGGGTTTTTACACTCTTCAGCTGCAGTTGAAACCGAGTCAAACCCAATGTAAGTAAAGAACACGATGGAACCGCCGGTTAAGATTCCCGGCCAGCCATTTGGAGCGAAGGGATGCCAATTACTAGGATGTATAAAGTGCAATCCAAAACCGACGAAAATAAGAATGGCAATAATTTTCAAGAGAACCATCACGTTGTTGGCTTCGGCCGATTCGCGAATACCGCGCACCAGGATTATGGTGAGCAACATCACAATTAAGAAAGCCGGCCAGTTGAATCCGAAGTGCCAGCCCGGTCCGTAAAGCGTATTCCCTTGGAGGTCTGTCAAACCAGCTGGAAGATAGGCCGGAACAATCCAGCGAAGAGCGGGACGAATGCCGAACCAGTCCAGCAAATCGACAACGTGCGCGGAAAATCCGACGCTGACAGCCATGTTGGAAACGGCGTACTCAAGGATTAAATCCCAGCCGATGATCCAGGCGATTAGTTCGCCCATGGTCGCGTAGGTGTAAGTGTAAGCGCTGCCGGCAATGGGAATCATAGCGGCAAGCTCGGCGTAACATAGGGCCGCAAATCCACAAACCACCGCAACCAGAACGAAAGAAAGAGCAATCGCCGGGCCCGCGCCGGGACGTCCGAAAGATGCGGAATGATAAATCAGGTACTCAAGAAGCGGAGCGTTGAGAACGGATTTGAATTGAAGTGTCTGCCCTGCGATGGCGGTTCCGACAATGGTAAAAATTCCGGAGCCGATCACCGCGCCGATACCGAGAGAAGTGAGGCTTAGCCAGCCAAGGGATTTCTTTAGCCTTTTTTCGGGGTCCTGCGAATCGGTAATAAGCTGGTCAATATCTTTTTTGCGAAAAAGCTGTGCGCCCAATCGCCACCTTCCCAGTGTTAGAGAAAAACTTTACCTTGTGCAGTGGATTCGCGCAACCATTCCACCCGAAGGCAACTGACAATTGACTGGCGGCGCGCACACATCCTACAGCAGACGAGCTGAGCGGCTGAGAAGAATTCTTTTATCGCTAGGCAAGTTGGAGATTGGCGTAGCGCTCGATAAGTTTTTTTGCACCGTAGTTCTGGAAGCTTACGGTCAGCTTGCGCTCTTCGCCCTCACCTTCGATTTCAATAATGGTTCCAACACCGTATTTGGAGTGGCGGACGCGCGTACCTATCAATGGATCTTTCGAACCGCGCGAGGGCTTGGGCGTCTGGCCGTAGGAAGTGCGACGTTTTTGAGGCCGATAAGAATAACGCTCGGCGTAGTCCGGATCGGGTTCATAGCGGCGTGTTTCGCCGGGTTCGGCTAGCGAACCGGACACGGCTTCGATCAGTTCGCCGGGGATTTCGGCGAGAAAGCGCGAGGGGAGCGATGCGCGCAACCGTTCTTCGCCATAGGTGCGGCGATAGATGGCGCGCGAGAAACAGAGGGATTGTTTTGCACGCGTCATGCCGACGTAAAACAAGCGGCGCTCTTCTTCGACGTCGGCAGTTTTATCGACCGAGCGGCTGTGAGGTAAAACGCCCTCTTCGAGTCCGGCGAGAAAGACCGCATCGAATTCCAAGCCTTTAGCGCTGTGCAGGGTCATCAAGGAGACAGGAATTGTCTCGTCGTATTCGTCGGAGTCAGCCACTAGCGCGGCGCGGTCCAAAACATCTTCCAGCGTCTGACCTTGCTCGGTGGCTTCGGCCATGGCGTTGGCGAGCTCGCGCAAATTGTCGGCGCGAGAAGTGTGCTCGAGATTGTCCTGCTGCTCCACCCAGTCGAGATAGCCGGTTTGTTCCAACACTCCTTCAATCAAATGCGACGGAGACATCTCAGCGCATTCAACCTGGAGATCTTCCATCATTTGGCGAAAATAATTGAGCGCGCCGCTGAATTTTTTGCCGGTGAGAAATTCACCGGAGCGAATCACATCCCAAAGGGACTGACTGGTTTCCTTGGCACGCGACTCCAGCATGGAAACGGTGACTGCGCCGATACCCCGAGGAGGCACGTTCAACACGCGCAGAAGGGCGACATCGTCCTCAGGATGAAAAAGCAAACGAACGTAGGCAAGAGCATTGCGGACTTCGGCGCGCTCGTAAAAGCTGAAGCCGCCCACGACGCGATAGCGAATTCCGAGGCGGCGGAGAACTTCTTCGAACGATCGCGACTGCGCGCCGGTGCGGTAGAGAACTGCGATGCGAGCGTCGGGATCGTTGCGCACCAGCGTGGCAATCTCGCCGCAGATGAATTCCGCTTCAGCGGGAGCGTCATGGGCCTCAAAGAAACGTAACTTGCCGCCCGCGCCAAGGGTAGCTTGAAGCGTTTTGCCCAGGCGGCCTGTATTGTTTTCGACCACCGCGGCTGCGGCGTCAAGGATGGTTTGCGTGGAGCGGTAATTTTCCTCAAGGCGAATAATTCTCGCGTTGGGGAAATCTTCAGTGAAGCGCTTCAGGTTTCCGGCTCGCGCGCCACGCCATCCGTAAATGGATTGGTCTTCATCGCCTACCACGCAGACGTTCTTTTGAGTTCCTGCGAGGAGGCGCACGATTTCTTCTTGCGCGTGATTGGTGTCCTGAAATTCGTCGACCATCAAGTATTGAAAACGGGAGTTCCAGGCTTCCCGAACTTTGGGGTGTTCGCGGAGAAGCTCCACGGCGCGCAACAGCAGGTCGTCAAAATCCAGGGCGTTGGCGCTTCGCAGCATGGTCTCATACGCGCGGAAGATTGCGGCGACGTCTTTGCGGTCTGAGTCGCGAGATCGTTCGGCTTCCGCTTCCATGTCGTCGGCGGTAATGCCGTTATTTTTGGCGTGGCTGATTTGTGCGCGGACGCTGCGCGGAGGATAGTCTTCCGCCGAGAAACCCAACTGGTCCATGGCGCGTTTAATTGCGGTTTTCTGGTTGTCGTCATCGTAGATGGCGAAATCGCGCGGGAGATCCAAATTTCTTGCTTCGCGGCGCAACATGCGCGCGCAAAAGGAATGAAATGTGGAGACCCAAACATCGGAAGCGTCTCGCCCGCTGGAACGCAACAGTTCGATGATGCGCTGCTTCATTACTTCCGCAGCTTTGTTGGTAAAGGTAACCGCGAGAATTGTGTTGCCGGGAATTCCTTGTTCGAGCAAGTGCGCGACGCGATAGGTGATAACGCGCGTTTTGCCGGTGCCCGCGCCTGCGAGGACGAGCAGCGGACCCTCGGTGGTGAGCACGGCTTCGCGCTGGCGTTCGTTGAGAGAATTCAGAAGAGTCATGGAAAGGTGCGGAGCACTCAAGTAAAGAATTCTATCTGACCGCAGATGAATCAGCAATTTTCGAATCGTGTGTGCGTGCGGGTGCGGGCCGTTTACCTCTCGACCTGGCTGGCATAGAATCAGCGCGCCCGCAAAGTTTGCTTTCCAAACGGAGGCGCCATGGTCGCCCGCGTAACGCACTATCGCATTCGTGAGGGAAAAGTTGAGGAATTTGTGGCCACGGTGCAGTCGCTCACTGCCGCGATGGATGAACTGAAGGGGTTTCGGGTGCTTTTAGTTTTGCACGGCGAAGATAAATCGAGCCGGGAAGCCGTGGCGATTTCAGGTTGGGATTCAGCAGAAGATCTTCGAGCCAGCGATAATAATACGTTCTATTACAATGTACTTGCGCGCGTGTTAAGTTGTTGTGAAAGCTTCTCTCCGATGCATCAGCAGGATGTGCTAGTCAGCAAATTTGCGAATCTGTGACACGGGCCGTCGGCGTCTTCTTGTCAAAGCCTTCGAACTAAGTCTGTTACAATCCCTGCGATTTAATCGGGAAGATCTCCAAAAATGCATCCACATAAGCTGCCGGTTTGGCTGCAACATCTCGTTGAGACCATGGGCGGCGGTGGATTGTTCCTGGTCGCGTTTCTGGATTCTTCGGTGCTTTCGTTTCCGTTTGTTACCGATGCGTTGGTGATTCAGCTTTCCTACGTACATCCGAATCGGATGCCGTACTACGCAGGAATGGCAGCGATCGGTTCGATAGCAGGATGCATTTGGCTGTATTTACTTGCGAAAAAAGGTGGCGAGGCATTTTTCCATCGGCATGCGGGCGGAAAAGCGGGGAAAATCAAAAACTGGGTGGAACAAAATGGATTTTTAAGTATTTTTATCCCCGCGATACTTCCGCCGCCACTTCCGTTCAAGCCGTTCGTTCTAGCAGAGGGAGTTTTTCAGGTTCCGATGCGGACGTTCGTGCTGGGGGTTTTGCTCGGCCGCGGTCTGCGCTACGGGATCGAGGGAATTCTTGCTGTTTTGTATGGCGACGCGGCGCTGGATTTTCTGCTGACGCATAGTCGGGCGTTCGCCCTTTGGGTTGTCGGGATCCTTATCGTGCTGTATATCGCGACGCACTTGACGTTTCGAGAGTCGCCCGCCAAAGAGTAGCAACTTCGTTGAACGATCGAATAATAATTAGGGATTTTTTGAGGATGCAAAACGCAGTTCTTCGTTTTGGATTTGAAAGTTGTGGTTGAAATCCACGCGAGCGACTATATTTTCGGGGCTTGTATCAGTTGGTGCGAATCGCAGGTCGCGCAATTCGAAACGATAGCCCTCTCCGATGCGGTTCACGCTGGCAAAGGGGACACGCGCGTAGGCGAGGAATGTCTTCGCGACCTCGGTATTTTCTCCTGCATCGAGCGCCAGGGAGGGTTCCGGCTTATAGCGAACGAAACTGCGATCGGTGTCGAAATCCTGGCCTGGGAGCAGAGAAACTTCTAGCTCTTCAACTGTGGCATCCGTGGAGACCACTCCTCGCCAAGTGAAAGGCGTCGCAGCCAGTGGGAAAGCCGCTGATGCGAGTGGGGGCCTACCGTGATATTCGCGAGAAACTAGCAAGCTTATCGCTTGAGTATGTAGGGCCGCTCCAGCTCCGATGTAAAGAACGAGAATCGCGAGCGCAACAATTGCTGTTCCACGGCCGCGAGATCTCTTTTTTTGTTCGCCTATTTCCTCGCTAACCAGTTTAAGCAATTCTGGTAATAGAAGAGAAGTTGCGAGCAATGCCAGGATCCATGGGTCGAGGCTGGTTATTAACTCGCGGCCGATCCAACCTGCACGAAACGGCCAGAAAAGCCGAACGCCGATTCCGCTGACCAAGTCCAACAGGATGTGACTGCACGCGCCAATCACGCAAACCAGCAGCACAACGCCAAAGGCAAACCCTGGTTCCTTCGCGTTCCGAGTCTTCGCGACATCGCGCGACCTAGAGATCCTTTTAAACAGAAGAAACGTTGTCGCGGTTGCGAGCGCAATTAACGCGGAACCGACGAAGGAATGCAGCAAGGTGTGATGGAAGCGCAAAAATGTGGCCGGGCCTCCGAAGTAGCTTAAATAATCCAAGTCAGCCGCAACGCCAGAGAAGAGGAGCATTGCAGCGCCGTACCGCGGTAGGTGATTTTTGCCGGCACGCGCCAGTGTGAGCGACGCCAGCGCATGTGTAATCGGATCCAGGCTCGAATCCTCCGAGGAAAATTATGCTCGCAACGCCGCGGGAGTAACGATGGACAGCGCGTTAGGCACAATGCGAAAAATCAGAGGCAGCGGGCCGATGGGTTCGCCATCGACCTGTGCGTAAACCGCGCCAGTGCCCACAGGTTCGCATGTGATTTCTGTAGCTTTCCAGGAGTCGATTCCGCGCATCTTGCGGAGTCTTCCAAGCCAGAGCGCCGGCAAGCAGGTGAGATAACGAAAACGGCTGCAAGTGGAATTCGTGACCATCTCGAAAGAATCTTCGAACAAACTTGCGCCGGTAGTGATTTTGAATGGACCGCCGTAATTTACGGTCCTTCCAACCACAATGATGGAGGCGCGGCGCGTTTGACCGTCGCAATGGACGTTCATCTCGGGAAAGCTGTAACTGACGAGCTGTTTGAATCCTTCGACCCAGTAGGCAATTACACCCGCACGCTTTTTCAATCCTTCATCGACCGCGTGGACAATTGCGCCGTCGGGACCAGCGCCGCCAACGGATAGAAAGTAGCGACCCTCGTTGGGAAGACTAGCGGAATGGTTTCCGTTCCCCGGCAAAGCAACGCCGATGGCGATGCGGCGGACGACCCCGTCAGCGATCAAGCGCGCCGCGTGTGGGATGTCCCATGGGATTCCCAGCTCTTTAGCAAGAATATTGGCTGTTCCCGCGGGAAGCAGAGCCAGAGGAACTTGGCTTCCTGCCAGGCCGTTCATGATTTCGTTGACCGTGCCGTCGCCGCCACAGGCGATTACCATTCCGCGATTCTGTTTGACGGCGTGCCGCGCGAGGTCCTTAGCATGACCACGCGCCTCGGTGGGTGCCAACTCGACCTTGATGCCTGCTTCTTTCAGTATGCGGACGCTCTGCTCGATCTCAGCGAAACGCCGGTTGCGCCGGCGCCCGCTCGTCGGGTTGTAGATCAGCAGAGCGTCAGTGATGCCGTGGGCCATAGTTCTGTCCAATTATGAGAGACAAGGGCGCATTGTATAATATTTGGATGCTCGAACTGACTGCATCCGTCCGGGGTTTCCATGTCCAAGAGTAGTGAGGTCGTAAAAGAGATTCAGCATCTTCGCGAGCAAATACGCCACCACGATTATTTGTACCACGTGGCGGATGATCCGGAAATTTCCGATGCGGCATACGACCGTCTGATGAAGCGTCTCAAGCAATTGGAAGCCGAAAACCCCAAGCTGGTTACTCCAGACTCTCCCACGCAGCGATTAGGGGGCGCTCCGCGCGAAGGATTTCAAACCGTACAGCACAGAACGCCGATGGTGAGCTTGGACAATGCCTTTTCCATGGAGGATTTGGCGAGTTTTGACCGGCGTATGCGGCAAGCGACCGGACGGGAAAAGATTGAATATACGACGGAACATAAGTTTGACGGGCTAAGCATGTCGTTGTTGTACGAAAAAGGATCCCTCGTTCGCGGCGTAACCCGCGGTGACGGGAGAACCGGCGAAGATGTGACGGCTAACGTGCGAACGATTCGAACAATTCCGTTGACTTTGGATGCGGGGCTGCTGAAGAAGGCTGGAGTGCCGGGCACGTTCGAAGTTCGCGGCGAGGGCATTATGACGCGCAAAGCTTTCGAGCGATTAAACGAACAGCAGGACGCCATCGGCGGCAAGCGCTATGCGAATGCGCGCAACGCGGCAGCCGGTTCTGTTCGCGTGTTGGACCCTAACATCACATCCTCGCGACGTCTCGATTTTTTTGCTTACTATTTATTAGTGGATGGGCGGCCTCCAAAGAAACGGCATTCTGAGATTTTGGAAGCGCTCTCCGATCTGCGTTTCCAAGTCAGCGAGGATTGGGAAGTTTGCGAGTCGATCGAAGCGGTGGACAAATATATCAATAAATGGGAATTGAAGCGCGAGAAGCTTCCCTTCGAGATCGACGGAATTGTGGTGAAGGCCAACGAAATTGCGCTGCAGAATGAAGTGGGCTTCACCGCGAAGTCGCCGCGTTGGGCGATTGCTTATAAATATCCGGCGCATCAGGAAACCACGGTTGTCAGAGAGATTCTTGTCAGCGTGGGACGGACCGGTGTGCTGACTCCATTCGCTGTTTTTGAGCCGGTGCAGATCGGCGGAGTCACCGTGGTGAAGTCGACGTTGCACAATATGGATGAAGTGCAGCGGTTGGGAATTCATGCGGGAGATACGGTGCTAGTGGAGCGCGCGGGCGAAGTAATACCTCACGTCCTGAAAGTAGTGAAGCACGGAACTGAGGAGAAGGAATTCAAAATGCCGGGCAAATGTCCGGTATGCGGAATGCATGTGCATCATGTGGAAGGGGAAATTGCGTATCGATGCGTAAATGTGTCTTGCCCGGTGCGCAGAAGGGAATCGTTTCTTCACTTCGCAGGGCGACACGCGATGAATATCGACGGGCTGGGCGAGAAGATTGTCGATCAATTGCTTGAGAAGAATGTGGTGAAGGATTTTGCAGATTTGTACAAACTTGACCTGGAAACGCTCGCCGGTCTGGATCGCATGGCGGAGAGATCCGCGCAGAACCTCATCGACGAAATCGCCGCTAGTAAAGCGAACAGCTTGGCGCGTCTGATTTATGCGATTGGGATGCCGTTCGTGGGAGAACGAACGGCGCAACTGCTGGCGGAACATTTTGGTTCTATGGATAAACTGGCGTCAGCTTCAGCGGAGCAATTGATGGAAGTGGGAGAAGTGGGGCCGAAAGTCGCGGAAGGCGTGCTGGAATTTTTCTCCGAATCTGCAAATCGGAAGCTCATCGAACGGTTGAAGACGGTCGGGGTAAAGATGAAGGAAGAACGCGCTGCGCCCATCAGCGCGAAATTTGCCGGCAAGACCTTCGTTTTTACCGGCACACTGGCGAATCGCACGCGGGAAGCTGCTGAAGCGCTGGTAGCAGCTCATGGCGGGAAAGCCGGCGGATCAGTCAGCAAGAAAACAAGCTACGTGGTGGTAGGAACCGATCCGGGGTCAAAGCTGGCAAAGGCGCAATCTCTCGGTGTTTCGATCTTGGATGAGAGTCAGTTTGAGAGACTTGTTTCAGCGAAATAAATTTCGCATATATGGCGTTCGCGATAATTGTCGAGATCATCCCTCGTTGTTGCCGGCCATATGACGGCGTATAATTCATTTAGCGGGTGAGCCGGGTGATCGCTGGTCCGTTTCGCGAAAGTGAGATGGGCGGGAGGAAAGTCCGGACTCCACAACCTTGAAGCTGCTATTGGCAGCCTCTCAGGGTGAAGGGCAACGCGCCTGGTAACGCCAGGGGGCTGCATTTGGGGCATGCGCAAGCAGGGTCTCGAGCGCGGCTACGGAAAGTGCCACAGAAAATAAACCGCCGGTGACGCTTGAACTTCGGCGGCAGGCCGCAGGCAACACCTGAGGTTAGCCTCTAACGGTCGGCGCATTTGGCAAGGGTGAAAAGGTGGGGTAAGAGCCCACCGCCCGGGTGGCAACATCCGGGGCACGGAAAACCCCGCGTGGAGCAAGGTCAAATAGGAGGGGAGGGCTGGCCCAGCCCGTATGCGACCGCTCGAAAGAGGGGTTGCTGCGACCCTCGGGTAGGCTGCTTGAGTCCCGGAGCGATTCGGGACCTAGAGGAATGATCATCGCGCTGCGCGTTAGCAATTCCGATGCAAATCGGGACCACTGGTGTACGGCGGACAGAATCCGGCTTACAGGCTCACTCGCTAGATTTTTCGTTTAGCTACAGACAATTTCGAGTAGCCCACAGCAGCGCCCCCTCGCTCTGCAATACCGGCTTCGCCGCCAGCGAAGCTATTGTGTAATGCCGTCTAAGAGCGCCGCCGCAAACGTTGCGTTTTTTGACGGCTACTGTAAGAAATCGATGATGGCTGGCGCCAGCAGCCATGCCAAATACTTATTCAACTTTTAACCCTGATTTAACGGATCAGGCTATTTGGCTGTATAAGCTTCGCAGTTCAGCTTTTGGCGAGGACGTGCTCTGATGTCAAAAGAAGAAAACAAGAAAACAAGAAAACAAGAAAGCAACGCGAGTTTGTCCTAACTGCGGCAGCGAGACGGTCTATCGCTCGCGTCGGCGCGGAAAAATCGAGAGTCTGTTATACATACTTCCCATCGTTCCGTTTCGATGCGAGAATTGCTCGAATCGATTCTTCCGACGGGCAGGAGCATAAGTAGCCGGCTCGTCATATCGAAGATGCAGGCTACAGTGCATCGTGTCTGTGCGCTTCCTTTTCGATGAAGGTCTCGTCCTGCGCTTTCTTTGTCCAGCGCAATCTCGTTCAGCGCGTCGTTCCGTCGCATTCACACAACTGTAGGTTTGAAAGCTTGGTTATTTCCAGGCTTTGACATCTCACTCTCCAACTTGGTGACAATTTTTGTTAACGTGTGCGCGGAACCCGGCTCCAGCAACGACGTGTCGTTGATAGCCTATTTAGGCTTAACTTAATCAGACGTGCAAGCTCGCGAGATTGGCGCACACCTCTGGGTCTATCGCTGAACCGGAAAAGGACTACTTGGTGAACCGATTATTCTTTCGCTGTTCCGTTAGCACGGGGCTTGTCGTGGCGTGGATGGCGGCGTCTGTTGCCGCGCAGAAGTCCTACGACCCCGGCGCATCCGACAGCGAAATAAAGGTCGGTAACATCGCTCCCTACACGGGCTGGGCCAGGGAATACGCGACTATCGCGCGCGCTGAAGCCGCTTATTTTCAGATGGTCAATGACCGCGGCGGAATCAACGGACGGAAGATAAATTTCATCAGCCTGGATAATGGGTCTGAGGTCTCGAACTCGGTCGAGCTCGCGCGGAAGCTGGTGGAGAATGAAAAGGCCTTGCTCATTTTCAGCACCATCGGAACGGAAGGCAATCTCGCGATCCGCGATTATTTGAACGAGAAGAAAATTCCACAATTATTCGTGCAGTCGAGTTCCGCGGTTTTCAACGATCCTTCGCATTTTCCATGGACTATGGGATTTTTTGCCACCTATCGAAGCGAAGGGCTGGCCTATGCGAAATATATTCTGCAGAATAAGCCGGCCGCAAAGATCGCAATACTGTACTCGAATGACGATACCGGCAAAGAGTATCTCGCGGGAGTGCGCAATAGGTTGGGCGAGAAGGCGTCGACACTGATCGTCAAGGAAGTTTCTTACCAGGTATCGGACCAAACACTCGATCCACAAATCGTTGCGCTTAAGGATTCCGGAGCCGATGTTTTCTTCAATTTCTCCATTGGGCCTTTCGCTACGCGAGCGATAAGAGCAGCATATGATCACGACTGGCATCCATTGCAGTTCATTCCGAACGCCTCGCTTTCAGTGGCTGCGTTTCTCGATCCAGCCGGTCTTGAAAAATCCGCGGGCATCATCACAAATGCCCGGTCCAAAGGCTGGTTGTTTCCTCGATCGCAAAATGATCCGGCCGTGCGCGACTTTCTCGATTGGATGAAAAAGTACAATTCGCAAGCAAGTCTGCGCGACCAAGATAATGTCGCCGGGTACGAACGCGCGCAAGTGCTGGTGGAGGTATTGAAGAGGTGTGGGGACAATCTCACGCGCGCGAACGTGATGAAGCAAGCAGGCAGTTTGGACCTTGAACTGGGAATGCTTCGTCCGGGAATCAAAATCACGACAAGCCCCACCGATTATCAGCCTATCAAGCAGTTATTTTTAATGCGTTTCGACGGCAAGGAATGGGTTCCATTTGGGAACACGATCGATGCAAACTGAGAGGGCTAGAATTATTCAGGGGTGAATTGGACACGGTTGCGTCCGCGATGTTTGGCGGTATAGAGCGCCAAGTCCGCCTGACTTAGAAGAGAACTGAAATCAGGAGGCAGCACTCCTGGTTCGCCGTGAAAGCCGGAAATGCCAAAACTCGCGGTGACCGTTACTACGCGGTTCCCAAAGAAAAAATCCTGCTCTTCAAACTGTTTTCGAACACGCTCTACTACGGACGCAACATTGTCCTTGTCCGCGTGAGTCAGAATGAAAAGAAATTCTTCGCCGCCGATGCGTCCGCAGATATTAGAGCGCCGCGAGTTTGTTTTTAGTATCTCGGCAAATCTCTTCAAAACTTTATCGCCGGCATCGTGACCGCTGGAATCGTTCACGCTTTTGAAATTATCCAAATCTGCCATTACGACCCAGAAAGGAAAACCATGGCGAGCCGCTCCGCTGAGCTGACGAGTCGCCCATTCATCGATTGCCCGTCGGTTTGGAAGGCCGGTCAGAGAATCGGTGAGCGCCAGTTCTTCCAATAAGCGATTCTTGGCTTCCACTTGCCGGTGCAATTCCACCAGCCTGCGTCCCACTTCAACGCGGGCCAGCAATTCTTCGGGATGAAATGGTTTGGTGAGATAGTCATCGGCGCCCGCAGCCAGGCCTTTTACGACATTTTCTTTGTCGGACACGCTAGTCAAAATTATCACGTAGGTATAGGGGTTCTGCGTGCCCGCTCGTATGCGCTGGCATAAATCGATGCCGGTCAGATCCGGCATCACCCAGTCCGTAATCACGATGGCAGGGAGGTGTTGGACTAATAGATCGATCGCTTCCTGGCCGCTTTGAGCCACCAGGAGCGAATAATCGGCGTTGGTGAAAGCTTGTTCGACCAGCTTGCGGTAAAGGGCTGAATCGTCGGCGACCAGTACTTTCAGACGGTCTTTCGCGGCCATCTCACCTCGAGCTGTCGCAAGTTTCAGTTGGTCGTTGCGGATGATGCACTGCGATTGAGTGATGCTAGCACAAGGTGGCCGCGGAACAAGTCCTAGTCAAGCCACAGATGCTAGCCGCGCACGTGCAGGCACGCGCACAAATCGGCAATAAAAACGCCGATTTCGACCGGGATTTCTTCTCCTAGCGGTTTTAAGCCCTTCGGCTAGGACTTGGTTGCGCGTCGGGGTAGGAACTCTCGACGTTCCACTGAGACTGTTCTTCCGGATAAGAATCTTAAAAACGTCTATTCGCGCAAGCGAGTGCGCTGGTCGGTCTTACCCAGATGGAGGAGGAGATAAGTTGTAGTGAGATTCCACGCTAGAGTTGCGGCCTCCAGATTATAAGCGGGCCGAACGTCGCAGAAAAAACCGTGATCTGCATTCGAGAGCTCAACGTTAACGTAGGTTTTACCCAGACGCTTGCATTCATCTACGATCGCGCGAATCTGTTCGACGCCGATATGTTTATCGAGACCTCCCCAGAAAAACATGATAGGCGCATGCAGATCGGCAATCTTAGGCAGTAGCACAGGGGCGATATTCCCGCCATAGAATGAAATGGATGCTTGCAGGGGAAGTGTTGCGCAGGCCAGAAAAGAGGCACGTCCACCCATGCAAAATCCGACGCTCGCGATTTTGTCAGGCATGACATGCGAGTTGTTTTTCAGCCAATCATAAGCGGACCGGATATCTTCGATCGTGCCCTTCTCCGTCATTGCCTTCATATGAGGCATGACGGACTGGAAGTCGTCGTATTTCCCCTCGAATCCGGGCGCTGTGCGATGGTAGAGTTCCGGGGCGATTGAGACGTAGCCTTCGCGAGCAAATCGTTCGGTCACGTCCCGGATATGCGCGTTCACTCCGAAGGCTTCCTGGAACACGAGCACGCCCGGATGTTTGCCGTCGTCCGAAGGACGAGCTACATAGGCATTCATCTCGGTTCCGTCGGCTACTCTCAGCGAAACTTTGTTCATAGAGGTCCCTCATAAAAAGAAGTGCGAAACACTCTTTCGAGACCATTCTATAAGCTTTCTTTGCCATAGGAATACCGAATCAATCGATCGCTCTCTTGCATCCAACCCTGAGATGGAGGTTCTTCGATGAGTTTGAAACAGTATGTAACGCTGGGACGTTCTGGACTGCGGGTAAGTCCGTTGGCGCTTGGCACCATGACATTTGGCACGGAATGGGGATGGGGAAGTGAACCAGCAGTCGCGCGACAAGTATTCGACGGATACATCGAGCAGGGCGGCAATTTCATCGACACTGCGGATGGGTATACCAATGGAAAGAGCGAAGAACTAGTTGGCCATTTTATTGCCGAGCGTGGTTTGCGCGAACGCTTGGTGCTCGCGACGAAGTTTACTTTTAATACCGATCCAGCGAACCCGAATGCAGGCGGCAACGGCCGCAAAAATATTTATCGGGCGCTGGAAGGTTCTCTGCGCCGTCTGAAGACCGATTACATCGATTTGTATTGGATGCATGTGTGGGACATGGTTACTCCGGTTGAAGAAGTTCTCTCGACCATGAACGATCTGGTGCGCGCAGGCAAAATCCGCCATTTTGGATTTTCGGACGTGCCAGCATGGTATGTAGCGCGGACGCAAACGCTGGCAGAAAAAGAAGGCAAGGAACGGCTCATCGCTCTTCAATTGGAGTATTCGCTTATTGAGCGCAACATCGAACGCGAGCATGTTCCGGCTGCGCAGGAACTTGGCATCGGGATCTGCCCATGGAGTCCACTTGGGGGTGGTTTTCTCAGCGGGAAATATAGGCGCGAGGGGAATACAGGTAGCGGAGAAGGCCGGCTTGATGCGGCGAAGTTCGCTCAGCTCACTGACCGCTTCACCGAGCACAATTGGAGGGTGCTGGACGCGCTTCTCGACGTGGCGAAACAACTCGACAAGAAACCGGCGCAGGTGGCTTTGAACTGGGTGGCAACGCAACTGGGAGTTACGTCAACTATTATCGGAGCTTCGACTACTGCACAACTACAAGATAATCTCGGCGCGATTGAGTTCACGATCCCCGCGGTACTTAGAAAGCGCTTGGATGATGCCAGCGCGATTGAGCTGTTTCACCCTTACACATTTTTCGAACCGCCCATTCAAAACAGGGTCAAGGGAGAAAATCCAGTGCGTGCCTGGAGTCCTGGTTTCCGTCAGCCGGATGCGCCGTCGGGAAAATCCGGGGAGAAGCCGAAGGCGAATGCGGCGGAAAAGTAAGCCGGTCAGGCGTTAGATGAGATTTTATCGAGGGCCCACGACCGACCATTTTGACGGGCAATGTTTTTATAACTTAGGAGAGAGGCTTCGCGGCACGGGCAGCGCGCTGAAGTGGATCATGAATCGAAGGCCCGGACCGTGGCCCAAATGGATCGACGAACCATGGGGAGTGCCACCCCCCGAGCGTGTTACCGGAGAGAGAATTAGGAGCACATTCGTCGGCCACTCAACCGTCCTCATTCAAACAGGCGGAGTAAATATTCTGTGCGACCCGATGTGGTCTATGCGCGCCAGCCCATTTTCATGGATTGGACCGCGCAGACATCGCGCTCCCGGCATTCGATTCGAAGATTTGCCTCCTATCGATATTGTTTTGCAAAGCCACGACCACTACGATCATCTCGATATTCCCACGCTGCGACGGATCGGTTCCCAATGGCAACCGAGGTTTGTTGTGCCGCTTGGGGTGCGCTCTCGATTCGAAGAACATAAGATCGCTTCAGTCGAACGCGTCAGCGAGTTGGATTGGTGGCAATCCGTGGTGATTTCAGAAAATCTGACAATCACTTGTGTACCGGCCCGGCATTTTTCTGGTCGCGGATTGCGCGATCGCAATAAAACTCTTTGGTGCGGATACGTGATCGAAGGTCCAGCGAGCGTTATTTATTTTGCAGGAGACACCGGATACGGATCGCATTTCGAGGAAATCAAGCGGCGATTCCCGGAAATTCGTCTCGCGTTTCTTCCTATCGGTGCTTACCTCCCGCAATGGTTTATGGGGCCGGTGCACATCTCTCCGGCCGACGCGGTTCGCGCGCACAAAGAGCTCGGCGCAGCCACTAGCATCGCAATTCACTTTGGCACTTTCCATTTGGCGGATGACGCAGAAGATCAGCCCGCAAGGGAATTGCAAGAAGCGCTTGCCTTACGTAAAGAAGCGAACCGTTTTTGGATTCTAGGTGCGGGCGAAGGGCGCGATATTCCGTGAATTCTGCCGATCTCAAGAATTCAGGTGCAGTTTTAACTGTTTCCTGGAGCCACCCGTTGCGGACTCTCGCCGCACGGGTTTGTCTGAGTGATATGTAACTTTCCCACCGCGTACTTCCGCAAAAGGAGTCAGCTCATGCTGATTTGCCAGCGTCGCGCTCATGATGTGCTTGACTTGGAGCTTACGCGCGGTGAGTGCGTCCGCTACCAGCGACCGGTGACAGCGCCACGGCACCGCTTCAGCGCACATCAACGCGGTCGGCTTGTTTTGGCAAAGGTTGATCGCGCGCGATAAAGCAGTGTCGAATTCAGGCGTGCCCATGTAGTCGGCGTAGCCGCGAAAGCTTGGATTATGCCAGCCGAGATTTTTCGAATCGGGTTTGGCGCGACGCAGTCCGCCTAGTTCCTTCAAATGAACATATTCGATCCCGGCAGCCTTCAGCGATAGCCCCAGCGCCTCGATGCTATATTGCGGGTTGTGCCGTGAACGAGGGATCGTGCGGATGTCGATCACGCGTTGAATTCCATGTGCTCGCAGCAATTCGAGGAATTCTTCGAAAGCTCGGGTAGAATGCCCGATCGTGAAGATCGTTTGCTTTCCTTCTCTAGACGTTTTCTGAACTTTCGAACCCATTGATGAATCATACGGCAGGTGGCTTCTCGCGGTCGAATTCCAGGCCGAGAATTTTGCTTCGGCGATGAAGGCTGAACGGCGATAATAGAAACCCTTCATAGGCAGTCGGGTAGATGGGCCGCGGATTTGAACTGAGGGAGTATGGCCGAAATCAGAACTTTATTTTGGGACAATGGTGGCGTGATCCTGACGAACGGCTGGGACCGCCGTTCGCGTCGCGCAGCCGTTGAGAAATTTCAGCTCGACTGGAACGATTTTGAAGATCGCCACGAGCTGATGCTGGATGCTTTTGAAACGGGCCGCGCGACCCTCGACGAATATCTGCATCGCACGGTTTTTTACCGTGAGCGTCCTTTCCCAGCCGAGGATTTCAAGGCCTTTATGTTCGAACAATCGCAACCGTATCCAGAGCCGCTTGCATTTTTGGGCAAGATTGCCCGGACCAACCTGTTTCTGGCGTCGCTCAATAACGAGTCACGTGAAATTAACGAATACCGAATTGAGAAATTCAGATTGCGGGATTACTTTAAAGCTTTCTTCAGTTCCTGTTACCTGGGAATCCGAAAGCCGGAACTTGGAATTTATAGGCTCGCGTTGAAAATCAGTCAGCGAAGTCCTGCTGAGTGTATTCTGATCGATGACCGCGGCCTGAATCTGGAATGCGCGGCCGAGTTGGGGATGCAAACAATACTCTTTAAGGATTTAGCGCAGTTGCGTCGTGACTTGGCGAAGTTCGGCATTTCTGTCGAAAGAGAATAATCAGGAGGAAAGTTTATGGAATTGGGAATGGTTGGTCTCGGCAAAATGGGCGGGTTCATGACGGAGCGGCTCCTGAAGGGAGGTCATCGCGTGGTCGGATATGACCGCGCTCCATCGGTGGTGCAGGAGCTGGTGGGCAAGGGAGCTACAGGTGCGGATACGTTGGATAAAATGGTGGCGCAGCTGAAGGCCCCGCGCGTTGTTTGGCTTATGGTCCCTTCCGGCGCGCCAGTGGATCAAACGATTGAACAGCTTCTCCCGCACTTGGCTGCGGGCGACACGATCATCGACGGAGGCAATTCGTATTACAAGGACACCATTCGTCGCGGCGAGGCGCTGTCACAGAAAAAAATTAATTTTGTGGACTCCGGTACGAGCGGTGGAGTTTGGGGCTTGAAAGAGGGCTACAGCATGATGGTGGGCGGCGATGCGGGGCTTATCAAACGCATTTCGCCGATTTTCCAAACGCTTGCTCCCGGACCTGACAAAGGTTGGGGCCGCGTGGGACCCACTGGTTCTGGCCATTTCGTGAAAATGGTCCACAACGGGATCGAATACGCCATTATGCAAGCTTACGCTGAAGGTTTGGATCTCCTGCGCCACAAGAAGGAGTTCAACCTCGACCTGCTGCAAATCGGAAAAATCTGGCAGTACGGAAGTGTGATTCGTTCCTGGCTGCTTGATTTGACCGTCGATGCTTTGAGCAAGAATCCAACGCTGGAAGGGATCGCGGCTTATGTCACCGATTCTGGGGAAGGACGCTGGACTGTGATCGAAGGGGTGGAGCTCGGCGTGGCTTTGCCGGCCATTTCATCGGCGTTGGACAATCGCTTCCGCTCGCAAGACCCCGAACCTTTTGCCAACAAACTCTTGGCCATGATGCGCAACGAATTCGGGGGTCACGCGGTAAAGAAAACTGCAGGCTAAGCGCCAGCATTTGCGGATCTGAAAATTATGAAGCTCGACGTGCGCGTACTTCCAGACCTTATTTCACTCAGCCGCGCTGTGCTGGAAGAAACATTTCCTATCATCAAGGAATCGGTCGCCAAACGCGGGCGGTTTTCGATCGCTTTATCGGGCGGGCGTACTCCTGAAAAAATGTATTCGCTGTGGGCGCAGACGGAGCAATATCGCGACAAAACTCCATGGGACCACGTTCATTTATTTTGGAGTGACGAGCGATACGTACCGTCGGATAGCCGTCTGAGCAATTATCATATGGCGCGCGAAACTTTGATCTCGAGCGTTCCCATCCCGCCGGAGAACGTGCATCCGATGCCGACGAACCTAACCCCTCCAGAAGAATGTGCGCATGCGTACGAGACCGAGCTACTGAAGTTTTTTGGCGCCAACCCGCCGGCGTTCGACGTCCAGTTTCTGGGAATTGGCCCAGAGGGCCACACCGCTTCTCTGTTTCCCGGCTCACCCGCCTTGGATGAAAAGTCACACTGGGTTGCGGCAGTTCGCGTCCCGGCTGAACCACCAGAACGAATCACTCTCACGCCCGTCATTCTGAATAATGGGCGCAACACATTTTTCCTACTGGCTGGCGAAAACAAACGCGTAATACTTTCAGCCATCCGCGAGGAACCCAACGTTCAAACCAGCCGTTATCCCGCTGCAAGGATTCACCCTGCGAAAGAGCCTGTTTGGTTCCTGGACCAAGCCGCAGCGGGGTAAAATCCATCTACTCAGCTGTTTTGGTGAAGCTTTTCCTAAGACGAAACGTCTAAATATTACAGGCGGGACCGTCCTAAAAATAGGACTCGAAATCACAAACAGAATATGGAATTGTCCATAAAGTAGCAGTGAAACTGCGGGCACAAGAGGCCATGAAGAAATTGTCGGGTACAAATAACAAGACTTGGGCGTCGCTCGCGCTGATTCTCGCGGCGTCTCTCTCGTTCGTCTCGTGCAGTTCAAAAACTTCGGCCGTCGGTCCAGATATGGCTGTGCCAGTCACCGTGGCTAAGGCTGTGAAAAAAACTGTTCCGATCGAGTTGAGCGCTATCGGTACGGCCGAGGCCTATTCAACGGTTTCCATCAAAGGGCAGGTTAACGCAGTACTAAAAGAGGTGCATTTCAAACAAGGCGATTTTGTTAAGAAAGGCAATTTGCTGTTTACGCTGGATGCGCGCCCTTTCCAGGCATCCCTGGCGCAAGCGCAAGCAAATCTAGCTCGCGACAAGGCGCAAGCAGATCTCACTGTGGTCCAGGCGGAACGCTACAAAAAACTCTACGACGAAGGCATTTCACCGAAAGAACAATACGATCAAATGCAGGCCAACGCCGCCGCGCAGCAGGGTTCGGTGCATGCCGACGAAGCTGCGGTTGAATCGGCCAAACTCGAACTTCAATATTGCGAGATTTATTCGCCGGTGGACGGGCGTACAGGCGCTTTGCAGGTCTATCCCGGAAACTTGGTGAAAGAGAACGATGTTCCGGTGCTGGTGGTAATCAACCAGATTGCTCCGTTGTACGAGGATTTTTCCGTGCCGGAACAATATCTTGGCGTGATCAAGAAATACATGGCTGAGGGTCGCCTTCAAATTGAAGCCACGCCGTACGGAGATACCGCGCCAGAGACCGGCTACCTGACCTTCGTCGATAACACGGTGGACAACACTACGGGAACGATCAAGCTGAAAGGAACGTTTGAAAACACAGACCATCGCTTGTGGCCTGGGCAGTTCTCGACCGTAGCGCTTCGTTTGTCGGAGCAGGAGAACGCAACGGTAGTTCCGACGCAAGCGGTGCAGACGGGGCAAAGCGGTGATTTCGTGTTCGTGATCAAACCCGATCAAACTGCGGAATCGCGCACCGTGAAAGTGGCGCGTACGTTGGGGAGTGAATCAGTGATTGCGAATGGAATTGAGCCGGGAGAGACGGTGGTCACAGACGGGCAGCTTCGTTTGATCCCTGGAATTAAGGTTCAGATCAAAACCGGGCCGCAGGGAAGTTAGAGAATCCGCATGAATATTGCCGAGCCATTCATTCGCCGGCCAGTCATGACCACGTTGGTCATGGCGGTGATACTTCTGTTCGGCATCCTCGGTTACCGCGCGCTCGCCGTTAGCGAACTCCCGAATGTGGACTATCCGACGATTCAGGTTGGCGCCAGTTTGCCTGGCGCGAGTCCTGATACCATGGCCTCGGCGGTAGCAACTCCTCTCGAAAAGCAATTTTCCACCATCGCGGGCATCGATTCAATGACCTCGACGAGCTCGCTTGGAACGACTAGCATTACTTTGCAATTTGATTTGAGCCGCAATATCGATGGCGCCGCACAAGACGTGCAGGCGGCCATCGCGCGCGCGTCTGCGCAGCTTCCTCCTAGCATGCCGACGCCGCCGACTTACAACAAAGTGAACCCTGCGGATCAGCCGATTCTGTACCTTGCGATGGGTTCGAAGAGTTTGCCGCTTTACACCGTGGACCAATATGCCGAGACGCTGATGGGCCAGCGCATCTCGATGGTGAAAGGCGTGGCGCAGGTGCAGGTCTACGGTTCGCAGAAATATGCGGTGCGCATACGGCTCGATCCGCAAGCGTTGGCCACGCGGCAAATCGGCATAGACGACGTTCACACCGCGGTGCAAAACGCCAACGTGAATCTGCCCGTTGGCACGCTGTACGGCGAACATCGCGCGTTTACTTTGCAAGCGAACGGGCAGCTCACTCACGCATCGCTGTATCGCCCGTTAATCGTGGCTTACCGCAATGGTTCGCCCGTGCGCCTCGAAGATCTGGGCAAAGTTTACGATAGCGTTCAGAACGATCGTGTGGCCAATTGGTGGAACGACACAGAATCAGTCGTTCTCGCGATCGAGCGGCAGCCCGGCACTAACACTGTGGAAGTTGTGGATGCCGTAAAACAATTGCTCCCGCAGTTTCGCGCGATTATTCCGCCTTCGGTGCAGATGCAGATTTTGTACGACGCATCCGATTCGATTCGCAATTCCGTGGCGGATGTGAAGTTCACGCTGTACCTCGCCATCGCGCTCGTGATCCTGGTGATTTTCCTGTTTCTTCGCAATCTATCGGCGACCGTCATCCCCAGCTTCGCTCTGCCGATGTCGATCATCGGCACTTTTGCCGTGATGTATCTGCTCGGCTACACCGTCGACAATTTGTCGCTCATGGCCTTGACGCTTTCAGTGGGCTTCGTAGTGGACGACGCCATCGTGATGCTGGAAAACATCGTACGGCACATGGAAATGGGCGAAGGCGTAATGGAGTCGGCGCTAAGCGGCTCGCGCGAAATTGGTTTCACGATCCTATCGATGACGATTTCGCTAGCTGCGGTATTCCTACCCGTGTTTTTCATGAGCGGCATCATGGGACGCCTGCTGCACGAGTTCGCGGTCGTGATTATCACTTCGATCCTTGTTTCCGGGGTTGTTTCGCTCACGCTTACCCCCATGCTGTGCAGCCGGTTTCTTCGTCCAGCCGACGAAATGAAACATGGCCGTGTTTACATGGAGCTTGAAAGATTTCTGGATTGGATGCTGAGGGTTTACGACGTCTCGTTGCGTTGGTCGCTGCGCCACCGCGTATTCGTGATGGTTGTATCCGGAATCATTTTGGTTATCACCGTGTGGCAATTCGCGGTGATCCCAAAGGGATTTTTGCCTGCCGAAGACAGGTCGCAGATATTTGCGTTCACCGAAGCATCTCAAGGCATTTCTTTTCAGTCCATGAAGCAGCATCAGCTCGAATTGAACAAAATTGTTCTCAACGATCCCAATCGCAACGATTTCTTCTCGAGCATTGGCAATTTTACGGCCAGCAACGGTGGAATCATCTTCATTCATCTGAAGGATCGCAAAGATCGCCCAGGCACGGAGCCGGCCGCGATATCGCATTTGGAGCAGAAGTATGGCGACGTACCCATAGTCGGAAGCGCGATTCGTGGAGTATCTCCTTTATTCGCGCATCATCCTTCCATCGATGAAGTGATCGAGGAATTCCGCGAGAAGTTTGCCACCGTGACCGGAATCAATGCTTACATGCAAAACCTGCCGCCTATACAAGTGGGTGGTCAGCTCACGAAAAGCCAATATCAGCTTGCTTTGCAGAGTCCGGACACAGCGGAACTTTATCGCGATTCCATGATGTTCATGAAGGAAATGGCAAAGCTTCCTGGCCTTCAGGACGTAACCACAGATTTGCTGATCGCGAATCCGCAAGTAAACGTGAATATCGATCGCGACAAGGCGTCCGCCCTCGGAGTGTCCGCGCAACAAGTGGAAGACGCTCTCTACACTGCTTACGGCCAGCGCCAGATCTCCACCATCTATGCTCCCAACGACGAATATTGGGTAGTCATGGAACTGGAAGATAAATATCAGGCGGATCCGGCGGCTCTCTCCATGCTGTACGTGCATTCGAGCAGCGGAAACTTGGTGCCCTTGAACGCGGTCGCCACACTCTCCACGAATCTCGGGCCGCTTTCTGTGAACCATCTCGGCCAGCTTCCCGCCGTCACGCTTTCTTTCAACCTTAAAAATGGAGTCGCGATTGGCGACGCCGTAAACAGCGTGAATAAACTTGCTCGCGAAATCCTTCCTCCAACGGTGACCACCGAATTTCAAGGAACGGCGCAGGCGTTTCAATCTTCTCTGTCGGGCTTGGGCATCCTGCTCTTCATGGCAATCCTCGTGATTTACATTGTTCTGGGAATTTTGTATGAAAGTTTCATCCATCCGATCACGATTCTCTCGGGACTGCCATCGGCGGCGTTCGGCGCTCTTCTAACACTGCAGATATTCCATCTCAGTCTCGATCTTTACGGATTCGTGGGCGTCATCATGCTGATCGGCATCGTAAAAAAGAACGCAATCATGATGGTTGATTTCGCAATCGAGCGAGAACGTCACGGGAACAAGACAGCCGAAGAGGCAATCTATGAAGGATGCTTGATCCGATTCCGTCCCATCATGATGACGACCATGGCGGCGTTGATGGGCACACTGCCCATCGCTCTAGGCTCAGGCGCCGGCGCAGATTCCAGGCGCCCGCTGGGGCTCGCAGTAGTAGGAGGCCTCGTTTTTTCGCAAGCGGTGACGCTATATCTAACGCCGGTTTTCTACACATACATGGATCGCTTCCAGACGTGGGCCGAGAACCGTTTCGGGAAACTAAGCCGGAAACGGAACGCAGTTCTCGCCGACGAACACTCATCCGCCGATTGAAGTCGCGAAAATGTCGAACGTAAGTTTTTTTATGCAGGTTCGCCTCTCCTACTGGCCTTCAGTACAGTTTTCTTCGCTGTCGTAGGGTACTAATCTCGCTGGCATTGCGTACCATTGATTCTATTGCAGCGCGTTTCTACTATAAATCAGGACGCAGAAGCGACCCGGAAGACGGGAATGCTTTCCCCGTGTTTCGTTTTGGTCCGCAGGAACCCAGCCAGAATGCGTTATGGAGAAGATTTCCCAAGAGATATAAGAACGCGCCCGAAACGGCGCGGCCCGCGTATGAATTCGCGCGTATCGGTAGTGATTGCGTGCAATGAACATAGCGGCCCGCCGTCCTACGAGCCGGCATTCACCCGAGTGGTTAGCGCGAACGGGTGCTTACTTGTGAGCCCGAAGGAACTCGAATTGCAGCAGCATTTGCGACTCACGAATTTGTCCACCCGCCGGACGGTAGAAGGCGTGGTGGTGTGGAAGGGCGTTCAAAGACCAGACGGCTGGGACATGGGAGTCGAAATCGCCACGCAGGGTCTGGATTTCTGGGGTGTGGAACTGTGAAATTTGAAAGTCTGAGGGTGCCTCCGGCTAAACTTTCTGGCTCGCAGGCGAAAATAATCGCGCCATCTCTTAAATCAACCGTCGTTCCAGCGCGTTCGCCATCACCTCAATCTGTTGGGCAGGCTACCCCGGGTGAAGAGCGCCGCCGCAGTTACCGCGTTCTTCTACGCGTGCGCGCGAGCATTCATGTCGCGCTGCAAGGAAAGCCGGTAACGTTCGACACAGTGACGCTAAGCGTCAGCAATCACGGCGCGCTGGTTGTGTTGAAACAGAGCCTTCCTTGCGAGACCAGGCTCGTGCTGGAGCACAGCGGGACGAAAGAACGCGTGGCGTGTAAGGTTGCCAGAATCCCTCGCGAAATGCCGGAAGGTTTTCACATACCGCTGGAATTTGATTCGCCTGCGCCAAATTTCTGGCGGATCGCTTTTCCGCCTTCGGATTGGCGCCCTCACGACGATTTGTAAAACCGTCTCGCCGATCGAATCAATTAAAAAGGAAGTTTATGCAAGTCCAGGTTTCCGCCCGAGAGGATGATTCCAATTTTTTTTCCTTCGGCGCGAATCTGGCGATTTAACGCCGGAGCTGCTGCCACGGCGCCGGAAGGCTCTACAACCAGCTTGGTGCGTTCCCACAGCAATAACATCGCCGCAACAATTTCCTCTTCGGTGACCAGCGAAATCTCATCCACAATAGATTTCAAAATCGAGAATGTTAGCGGGGAAAGCGTAGCGCGAAGTCCGTCGGCCATCGTTTCACTTTTTGCCGCTGCTTCGATTTTGCCAGCTTTCAGGGAACGATAAGCGTCGTCCGCATTGCTTGGCTCACCGCCGATGACGCGGATTCCCGGACGCATATTTTTCGCAGCGATTGCGGAACCGGACAAAAGCCCGCCCCCACTTGCCGGGGTAATCAGCACGTCGAGATTGCTGACCTCTTCGAGCAATTCGAGCGCTGCTGTACCCTGGCCTGCAATTACGCGAGTGTCGTCATAGGGATGAACCAAGTGCGCGCCAGTCTTTCGCATTAGTTCCGCACAAGTAGACTCCCGGGAAGCCATATTCGGCTCGCAGTAAGTGATCTTCCCGCCATAAAACTCAACGGCCCTGACTTTAGCGGCGGACGAATTCGAAGGCATCACGATATATGCCGGAATGCCGCGCCAGCGAGCAGCCAATGCCATTGCCGCCGCGTGGTTTCCGGAGGAAGGAGCGATTACTCCCTGACGCGCCTCCTCGTCCGTCAGCGAAAAGATAGCGTTTGTGGCGCCGCGTATCTTGAACGAACCGGTCTTCTGCAAATTTTCACACTTGAAAAACAGGCTGGCGCCGGCCATCTCGTCGAGAGACGCGGAAGTGATTACAGGTGTGCGATGAATGTGAGGGGAAATGCGCTTGTGGGCAGTGAGAATCGCCTCAAAGTTTGGAGCGTCCGTCAGCATCGATGTCGCGTTCATGCGCACTCTCTACCGGCTTATTTTGAGCCGCGAGCTCCCACCGTGAAAGTTACTTTAGCGGCCGCGCTGTTATCGAAGCGGTCGGCGATTTGTACCGCTACTGTGTGCTCGCCTCCGGAGAGGCCATTCAGCGAAATTTCATAGCTTTCTTTCGGCGCGTCGGAAAGCAAGCCATTCGGGAAAAGAATAGTCCAGTCGCCCGCGTCCACACTATATTGAGCCTTCGATATCGCGCTTGCAGAGCTGATCCCGTCGAAAGTCACTTTCACCATCGGCGAAGACTCATCTGCTCGCAAATTCTCTATGCGTGGTGGAGTATTTTCGATCTCAAACCGATCGCTTTCACGTTCATTCGTCAGCGCTTGATCCGCCGGGTTAGACGGCGAATCCGAAGCCACAATTTTCAGGTAATAGGCGCCGTCGGGCATGGTAGTGGTGTCCCAGGAATAATATTTCTGCGTGAGCTTGTCCTTTAGCAGGCGCCAGTTTTTTTCGCCTTCACCATGGTAATAAATTGTATAAACGAGATCGTCATCGTTGTCGTCATGCGCGCTCCACAATACGCTGGCCCAACCCTTCTCCTCAAAACCTTGCGGCGGCACGTCAATTTTCAGTGGCCGCACAGCGAGTTCCGGATTCGTGCTTGCTGCAGATGGAAAATTCGCCGTGCTGCGTTGTGGCTGCCGGAGTTGAACAGAAGTAGGAATCGTCGGCCCGGACGCTTGAGGTATGAATCCCTGTACGCGAATTCCAGGGTCTTGAATGGCGATGTCATCAATCACCGGCGCAACATTTTTCGGCTGATATGCCAAGCTTACCCAGGCTACGTTCGGCACGATGCCTTTGTCCGTATCGACAAATACCGCTTTCCATTGGACGAATCGAGCCGCGGGGCATCCTACGGTTTCTCCCGCTTCATTCTTGTAAGGTCCAGCCCAGGGACTCCAATTCTTTTGCGGGCTCGAAGTGTTTCCTGAGCGCACGTAGAACTCTACGTTGCCTTGCGCCGCGTTGTCTCCCCACCACGACAAGCGGCCCCAGTGTGAAAATATCTTGGCGTCGAAAGGATCGGACTCAAAACTGCCGCCTTGCTGATATCCCGGCCCCAATGTGAAGATTTTTCCAGGGTTTGCAGTGGCTACCAAAATCTCACCATTGCGGCCCGGCACCAAACTCGTCACCTGTGCAGAAGCAGTTTTCGCGATGCTGGAGTAAACATCGTCGCCATCCAGCGAAAGTATGATGCCTTTGTTTCCAGTGCCGAGAAGAATACGACCCGAGGATGAAAGTCCCATGGAAAATACCAAATCGTCGCGCGAGGACCACAATGTTTGCGGAGAGCCGTCGGGAGAAATTTTTATCACTTCTGAGCCGCCAGTCGGCGATGAAATGAACGGAAATGAAACAATTGGCTGCGCGGCTTGCGCTTGCAGTTGCAGCGATACGCTCGCTTGAGGAGTGGGAGCTGTTTGCGGTTGTCCCAAAGGAACCGGCAGATTCACAATTGGTGCCGTCGCCGCGCCGCGCTGTTTCTCTCCAATCGACGCGGCATAAATATTTCCTTGCTCATCCGTCAGCAGAGAAGTTACCTCTTTCTTGCTTGTTTCGTAGATCACGAATGCGGAACCCGATTCCGGCGCCGCTTGCGAATTTTTGCGCACGATCGCGACGCGCAAAACCAATCCGTTGGGATCCGTCCCGATCAGAAGATTTCCCTTTTGATCGAACGCTATCGAACGCGCGTGCCGTTCGTCGCTTTGATAAAAGAGCTGGCCTTTTCCATCGGGACCCACAGCGAATACCTCGCCTGAATCTCCGGTCGCCACGAACAAAGTACCTTGTGAATCCATGGCCAAAGCCCAGATGTATTTCGTTTTCGGATCGAAGAAAACGCTCTCCTGTCCGTCCGGCGTCACCTTATACACTTTTCCATCGGGCGAAGTTCCCACATACAAATTGTCGCGAGAATCAAAAGTGATGGCCTGGGCCGCGAGCTCGCCCGATTCAAAAACCGTGGTTGGTTTTGCGGGATCGTCCAGGCGCAATACTTTCGCATTGGATCCACCTGCCGCATAAATGCGACCTCGTGAATCCATGCGCAACGCCCAAAGATAGGCTAGATTCGGGTCAGCAAAAGCCGTGAACCTCGGCGCGGGCATAAGCTTCCCGTCGCTGCGAATCGCCACGCCATTCGCGGTGCCGCGTTCGAATTCGGAGAAGTCCGATTGCCGCCACGTGCGCGTGTGCTCGGCGAAAGCCGAAACAGCTCCTATGATCCCAACCGCCAGAGCACACACAAGTAGTTTTCGCGAGCTTATCAAGCCGAAGCTCCTTTCAAAGCGAAACTTCATTTTACGGTTATGGTCAGTGTGCGTTCGCCGGTGATTACCTGATGCATTTCCGCAAACCACGAGCCTGCCAGTGACTGGTGCAACAGCCGTGCGCCACCTACGCTCTGCCGTTGATCCAAAACGTTGATTTCTGAAGAGGGCGCGTTGGGCATCACCTTATCTTCGACGAGTAGCGTGGTGGTTGGTTGCAGAAGCGTCGCGTAAAGACAGTCGTTTTGTCTCTCGCGATTGATTAATTTGATGAGTTCCTCGAGTCCGGGAAGCGGTCCCTGTGTAGCGGCCATCGGGTCCACGGTGCGATCCAACGTCTCACCATCGCTGATTAATAGTTGCAGCGTGCCGCGGGCCGTCTGCGGAGGAATGGTGATTGGAATTTCCTGAATGAACGGCTCGCCCCGGTAGGGCCGTAGCAACACTTTCACCGCCACCGTCTCTCCAGGCGCCACTTCGCTCTTTTCCGTCCAGGCGTTGTCGATCATGGACCAGCGCCGTTCAGCCAACGCCGTCACTCTAATGTGTACCCCGTCCACATGCGCACGTTCGTACGGATTCGAGTAGATTCGCGAGAAAATACCTTGGACTTCGGTGGCCACATAGAAGCCACTCGGAACGGGGATATCGTTGGGAGCAAAAAGGTTTTCCAGATGTACTGGAGTGTGGCCCTTTATGTTTATGTCACCATCCAGTTGCAGCGTCCATCCTTCACCATACGCCGGGCTCCCCACGATGCCATTGAACGTCGCTAGGGCCACCAACAACGGAGTCAGTTGCGGGCTCTCAATCACTTCGAAGTGAAATTTCTTCTCGACGTTCGGCATCGCGAGCGTCACATCCACAGGGATCATTGGTGGACCGGCGCCGAGCTTACCCATGATCGCCGTCGTGCGATCCTGCGTCAACGTACCGATGGTGGCTCCTGACGTCATAATTTTCGTCGAAGCCATCGAGGACGCCAAGGTCATAACCACGTGTCCTCGCGTCATTGGCATTGAAACTGAACCGAACGAAAAGATCGGATGGCCGCACGCCAGCACCGTTCCGTCGCTCTCCACGGCCGTCACCGTGCATCCGGGCGAAATAGAAAGATCGCCGCGGATTAACTCGACGCCGACCATGTCTCCAGGTTTTAAGTTCGCATCTTCGGGACTGGGCTCGGCATTTCCGCCCGCCACCATGCCCATGCCCCAACCCGAAAGCTCTTTGTTGAATTGAGCGATCGTTTCCGGATACAGTCCCGCGGAAATCAGCGGAGTCTCGATTGGAACCAGGAATTGACCCGCGCCAGCGCCAGTGCGGCTCGAAAATTCTTGCGGCAACGGAACGCGCGAAGCGGCGGGGAAAGTTCCTGTATTTACCGCCGACGGAGAAGGCATCGCGTCGTCTTGCTTGGGATTGGTCGCATCTCTTTCGACATCGAGCATGCTTTGAATTGGCGTTACTCCGCCGATCGCCTCTTTTGTGAAAGTGCCTAGTTTTAGGGATAGCGCGCCCGCCAGTTTTCCATCGAAATAAACAGGACTTCCGCTCATTCCCGCTACCACGCCGGTGTGTTCAGCTTTTTCGCCAAGCAGTTGAACGAGGATCACATCCTGCTTAGGACCGATAGCGTCGTGCAGAACTCCGATAACAACTAAGTCCACTTTCTCGACTTCATCGCCTGTGAAAATCGTGTAGGCCACGCCCTTCAACCCGGGGTGCACTTGATCTAAGGGGAATGTCGTTGAGGTGTCACCTGCGAACAAACCCGGACAGAGGACGAAAACCAATGCAAATAGATACGATAAACCGCGCTTTTGACAGGTTAAAGGCATGAACATAAATGATACCCGCCGTGTTCGCGGGAAGCAAATCGCCCGTGCTAGAATCGCGCATGCCGAAGATGTTCCGCGCTAAAACCATAACGCCAGGAGGCAATATTAATGGTGTTCTTGAACTTTCGGGCGACAAGTCCATCTCTCATCGTTATGCCATCCTTGCCGCCCTGGCTGAAGGCCGTAGCGAAATACTGAACTATTCTTCCGCCGCGGATTGCAAGAGTACGCTGGCCTGTTTGCGCCGCCTCGGTGTAGAGATTGATTTCGACCGCGAGCGTCTGCGCATCTCCGGAAACGGATTGGATGGTTTAAAAGCTGCTCGCCGCTCGCTCGACGCGGGAAATTCAGGCACCACAATCCGCATGCTTTCGGGAGTGCTCGCCGGACAGTCTTTTTCCTCAACGATCACTGGGGATAGTTCCTTGCGCGCTCGCCCGATGCGCCGCGTGGTGGAACCCTTGCGAAAGATGGGCGCGGAAATTCGTGCACAAGAAGGCGATCGCGCGCCATTGGAAATTCATGGCGGCGCTTTGCATTCGATCGACTACTCTTTGCCAATTCCGAGCGCGCAGGTGAAGTCTGCGATCCTGTTAGCCGGTCTTTTCGCCGAGGGTGTGACTATTGTGCGCGAAACCGTGCGAACGCGAGACCACACCGAACTGGCTCTTCGCGAATTTGGAGCAACAGTTGAAAGCCTGAACAAGTGCGTGCGAATTCATGCGCGCCCGAAGCTCCAAGCCCGCCAATTGATCGTTCCCGGCGACCTTTCCAGCGCTGTTTTCTTTATCGCCGCTGCGTTGATTCTTCCGGATTCTTCGTTGATGCTGCACAACGTGGGACTGAACCCCACACGCACGCGTGTTCTCGATTTCTTGATTTCCATCGGCGCCGCAATTCATCTGGCATCCGTGCAGTTGCGCGACAGCGAATTGATCGGCGACGTGTCAGTGAAGCACTCTAGTTTAAGCGGCGGCGAAATCGGAGGCGCGCAAGCCGCAGAGATGATTGACGAGCTTCCCATGCTCGCGGCTCTCGGGCCGTTCACAGAGGAGGGAATCGAAATCCGCGGCGCGCAGGAACTCCGTGTAAAGGAGAGCGACCGCATCGCCGCGCTGGCTGCGGGTTTACGTCGTATGGGGGCGACCGTCGAGGAATTTCAAGATGGCTTGCGGGTAGAAGGACGTTCTGCAGGACCGTTGCGGGGCGCCAAAATTGATGCCGCCGGCGATCATCGCATTGGTATGGCTCTGTCAATTGCAGCTCTAGGCGCCAAGCATGACACCGTGATTCCCGATGCCGATTGCGTTGCGGTCTCGTATCCGGAATTTTTTGATACTCTGCTGCGGCTGCGTGGGGAAGGAGCCAGTAGCTAGGAAGACTTGCGCAAATAAATAGTGCCGTAACTCGTCGTGATACGAATTTTCGGTCCGCCCGTTCCTACTTTCCCGCTAAGGCGCCCCGTGCCATTTTCATTGGTAAGCTTCAACCCAGATTCTTCGAAATCGCTCTGAACTTCGCCCGATTGGGACACTGCCGAAACTTCGAAGCTGGAATTCGAAGGAAGTGTTACGTCCACTTCGCCGGAATCATCCGCGATATTGATATCTTCGCGCGGAGCCTGGGAGTAGCGCACCTTGATGTCGCCTTTAGTGTCCGCGATATCGAGGCGTCCGTTGACATTTTCGACGTCAATGTCCTTCTCGTGGGTGTTCAATTTGGACGCGCCAGTTACGTCTGAAATTTCGATTTGTTCTGAATCCAGTTCCAAACGCCCGCGCACGCCAACAAGCGTCATATCGGCCTTCTGCGAATGGTAACGAGTGGTGCCTGCCACACTCCGCACCCGGATGGGCCCAAAGAAATCACCGTCAATTGCGGTGTTTCCCTTAACGTCAGATATCTCGATTTCGTTGCCGTGTCCGGCGACGCTGACACTTCCAGCAATCCCGGTGATGCGAACATCGCCCTTCGACATTTTGGCGCTGACATCCGACCCGCCATTATGGATTTCGATGTCACCATTGCCGCTTCCCGCAGTTACGCTTCCGATGACTTCCGAAACGTTCACGTTGCCGTGTGAGGTATTCGCCCACAGCGCAGTCTGAGGAGGGAGCGTCACATTCAGATCCACGCCTACAAGCCCTTCGGAATCCTCTTGATTTACAGGATGGACGACGTAGCCGCCTCCCGTTTGTTCGATTACAACTTTCACTCTCTTCATGCGTTCCTGCGCCGCTGATTCGGTCGGCCCGGAAGCTGACTTGTTCACCATCACCCGCAATCCGGCGCCTTCGCCCGCATGCGCCGAAATATCTCCGCGCTCAGTGCTCAATGTTACGTGCTCGTTTGACGGCAAAGTTTTAGCCGGTAGCTCCTCGATTTCGGAATAATCTTTCGAGAACACATCCATGTTTAAATTCAGGTTTGGGTCTTTTTCCATCACCCAGCTCTTCACACCCAAACCAATGAACACAAAAACCACTAGAACCATCAGGGCAGCTTCTCCGCCGGATAGCAGCGGTGGTTTTCCCTCGCCAGATCGCTGTGCTGAAAGATGATCGATTATTTTCGCCAGGCCCCAAAGGATTAGCAGCAGAGGCCAATAGCGGTAGAAATAGTGCCAGATTCGAAATGATGGATGGAAGTGCTCGAAGAGAAAAACTGCGCCAAGAAAAATCAGCAGTAATCCGCTGAATATCGAACCGCGTTGATTGGGAACGTTGTTCACGCAGTCCTCACGAACTGATGTGGCCTTGTTTCGAGGCGAGGTGTTGCGCCACGAGAACGGCGCCTATCACAATCAGGAGGATCGGCCAAAGATCGCCAAAACTATAACGGCTGAATTGCGCAATCAGGAAGAGAACACCCACCGTAATGATAATCAACGGCCCCATCAGGTTGTGAATCCTGCAATACGGGCATGTACAATGAATTCGATTTGCGTCCGCCATCCAATATCTCCTACGACTTCTTTTGCATGCGGTCCCAGACGAGCCATCCGCCCAAAACGATTAGCCCGACCGGCCAGCTTTTCGCGAACCACTCGGCCTCCAGCAGCCCAAAATTCCTCATTAACAGCAGAGCTCCGATGGCAATTAAAATAATTGCGCCCAAAGGTTTCGGACCGTCCATGGAAGCAAAATCGGCGGGACCAGCTTCGCCGGTAATTCTGGCCTTCGCCGTGCGGTAGGCTTCAATCGGCATGTAAAAGTAAAAGCAGGCGAGTGCGATTCCGAAAAACGCGTCGTAGCCACCGGGCAAATCGCTGCTCAGCAGCGCTATTATTCCGCCGAATATCAGCACATGAATTAGCGCCTTGATATATTGGCCGTTATAGACCGCGCCAAGTCCGGGGATAAACCCGAGCGTCGCGGCAAGTCCTGGATTCGGGCCCGTCTGGGGAGGTACGTTGGGTTGCGAGGCTACTGGTGCCAGACAGCTCTCGCAATAGAGCGCCCCGTGAACTTCCCGCGTACAAGCGGGACACAGTGGCTTGCCGCAGTTGCGGCAATATCCAGTGGCGTCCACTTCTGGGTGCGTGGCGCATTTCATCGGGCACTCCTGTTGGAAATGTTGATCGAATTTTCGGCCAGATTATCGGCCAGGCTCTCAGTTGACAGAAACGCAAACATCGGCCCGCTACGAACCTGCGTGCGGCTTGCCGGCGGTGAGGACTGCGACTTCTGCTGCGGCGTCGAATTAGGCGGAATCGAATTATGTTCGTCTTGAGGTGCCGGCGCGGGGCTACTCACTGGCATGGGTTCCGGTTCGGGCTGAAGCTTGGATTGAATCTCATAAACCACGCGCAAATCGTTCACGAATTTGGCGCCCCGTGCATAAGTCAGGTGCGCTTGGCGATTCGCCGAACGCAACACGTTTGCCGGGCTCAGATCTGCCTTCTTCAATTTTGCCGGCGTCAGACCAGCAGCGTAAGAAACGATGACCACGGAGGCCACAGCTGCAGCCAGACCCATGGCGAATCGCGGCTGCCATAAAACCGATATCCATCCGAACCATTGCCGCCATGATTCCTTCTGGGTGCGCGGACCAAGCGTGGCATCCAGGATTTTAGCTATGAGTTGAGGCGGCTCTTCCACCATCTCGAACTTATGCATCCGGTTGACGAGACTACCGACCTGCGCCACTGTCTCTGTGCAGTTTGCGCAGCTGGCCATGTGAGCGGAGAACGCCGCAGCCTCAGCAGGCGAAAGCTTGCCCTCGAGGTAATCGCTCAGCCGCTCTTCCGTCAGTGTGCAGTTCCAATCCATAAGTCCTTGCTCCAAATCATCGCCTGCTAATTAGTCGGCTTAAGACCCATCTCCGTCAGAATACGCGCCAGTTCAATCCGGCCCCTGTTAATCCGCGATTTTACCGTGCCTTCCGGCACCTGCAACACAGCCTGAATCTCGCTGTATTCCAGACCCTGCAAATCGCGCAAAATTACGGACTCCCTCAATTCCGGCGAAAGTCGCGCCAAGCCGCGCTGCAGTTGGATGCTCAATTCGCTGGCCTCCGCCAGCTTGTCCGGCGCCCGCGCCGAAGAATGCTTTTCTTCCAACTGCGGCATGGAGTCGTCTATCGAATCCGTTTGCCGGTCGCGTCGAGTCCGCCGGTAATGATCCACCAGCAAATTGCGCGTTACGCTCGTCAGCCACGTCGGAAAAGCTCCAAATGCCGATTGATAGCTCGAGAGCGTGCGGTAGATGCGCAGGAAAACCTCCTGGCTCAGGTCCTCGGCCTCCGTGGCGTTGCCCGTGAACCGGTAGCACAGATTGAACACCCGCCGGGTGTGGCGGCGCACAAGTTCCTCCCAGGCCAGCCCTTCGCCCCGGAGACATCGGTGCACCAGTTGGGCGTCGGCCTCCAATCTCCCTCAGCCTCGCTTCATCCCGCATTCCTATCGGCCTCACACATTGAAACGTATTTTGCCCCTGAAAAGTTCCCCATTGTGTGCGGTTCCGAACGTTCTGCATTCCTCGTTGGAATTTGATTTAGTATCGCCGGGCATCTTAGCTGTGTTGTGCTTGTAAAAACAAGGTGATACGCGGTAGCGGAAAAGGCAGGAAGGGAGAACTCATGCTGGTCTTAGTTTTTCGCCCAGGTCCCACCGCCGCTACTGTTTTGGCTCGGGCTCTGTTTAGTCAGGACAAACGTTTGATGGTATGGCGATTGCAAAGGTGTCTAGGTTCTTGCTTTGAAGCCCGCGCACTGCAGCACAGGTAATGCGGGATATTTCGGAAATCTCGGATCGCTCTTGGAAAGCCCGCACAAAAGAAACATCGCCCCACGATTGGATTCAATCCTTCGCGCGTTTTGGCAATCAGCGCAGAGTCCCTCTTGGTCTGAACTCCGTGATCTCGACGGAAATCCACTATCCCTTTTCATTTCTTTCCAATTGTAATGGCAAAGGTTACTTTACAGCGCTCTGCCCAATCTACCTTCATCAGTGTATTGTGGCTCATACAGTTATTTTGTTAGCGTTTAGTGCATCCCGAAAGTGCGTCCTGAGATGCTTCACGTTGACTGAATCGGGAGGAGATGTCGTGAAATTGTGGTTTCTGAATGTGACCAAATTAACATGCATGCTAATCCTGGTCTCAGTCTGTGTCGGCTGCAATTCAACAACGAGCGAAGATCAGCGACGGCGCGATGATAAGACCCGCGAAGAAGCTGCCAAGGCAACTGAGCGCATTAAGCCGGAGCTAAAAGAAGCTGGGAAGGAGCTGGGCCAAGCTGCTCGTGAAGCTGCCGAAGATGCTCGCGCTGCGGCCCAGGGCGTAAAAGAGGGCTGGAGCCGCGACCACACCCATCCTCTTGACCTGAACACAGCAACGGAAAGCGATCTCCAAAGCCTTCCCGGAATTACGAAGACCGACGCCGAAAGAATCATTCGCAACCGTCCCTACCGCAGCAAAAGCGAGCTGTTCACGAAACGAATCCTTTCGGAAACCGAGTACGACCAGATCCGCGATTACGTAACCGCCGACTAGAAACTGTCCCGCCGCCTTGACACGTTCCGAACCTTACTGCTACGGTGCAAAATCAATGTTTCAAAAATTACGAAAGATTGTTTTGCTCCTGCTGGCACTTCTGGCGCTTGGCTACCTGTTTTACAAATTCCGCAATTCGATCACGCTGGAAGGTTTTCAGTGGGGGATGGTGGCCCATTCTATCCGCAACGCGCGTATTTCATTGCTGGTCTTGGGACTGGTCGCAATCTACGGATGCTTTGCAATACGCGCTGTTCGCTGGATGCGCTTCTCGCGCGCTATTGGGCACATGAATTTTTGGCACGTTTACAGCGCTACGCTTATGGGCTTCACATGTAGCTTCCTATTGGGCCGCGCCGGAGAACCGATCCGCCCGGTGTTGATTGCCAAAAAGGACTCGCTCCCGGTTCCCAGCATGTTCGGTGTGTATGTCCTCGAGCGCGTGTTCGACATGGCCTCGGCTGCGGTAATCGCCGGGCTCGCGCTGCTGGTATACGAGCACAGAGGGCCGGGAACCGTTGCGCAGAGCTATCGCATCGTTTCGTTGGCTCGCACCGGGGGCGTACTGTTATTCGTCTTGTTGGCCAGCGCGATCGCATTCTTGCTTTATTTCCGGTTCCACGGCGCGGAGTGGTTGGCCCGAAGACTGAAGAAATCAACCTGGCAACATGGATGGAGAGGGAAGATCGTCGCGTTGCTGGAAGGATTCAGCGACGGCCTTCAAGGCATTCGCACCTGGGGTGATCTCGCAGTAGTTCTGGCCTATTCCGCAGCGCATTGGTTTCTCGTTCTCCTGGTGTACGTTTGGATCGCACATGCTTTCAGTAGCGAACCGGCATTAGCGACGATCAGCCTTTCAGGTGCATTGCTAGTTCTCGCGTTCACGCTGATTGGATCAGCGGTTCAGCTTCCGGGAGTGGGGGGAGGCGCGCAACTCGCCACATTTCTTGTCTTAACGCTTATCTTTAGAGTAGAAAAGGAGCCGGCGGCAACGGTTTCGATCATCCTATGGCTGGTAACCTTCGCGGGCTGCTGCTTGATAGGTGTGCCTTTGTTGTTCCGAGAAGGCTGGTCCATGGGCGAGCTACGCCGTATGGCCACCGCTGAAGAACAAGCGGCCGAAGCGATTGAATCCGCGGAGTGGGCGAAAAGAATTGAACACACAGAAGAGAGGCCCCGGTGAAGTGTCCGTTTTGCGCGCACCTCGATGACAAAGTAGTGGACTCCCGCGAAGCGCGCACTGGGGACCTGATTCGGCGTCGCCGCGAATGCCTGAAGTGCAATCGCCGCTTCACCACCTACGAGCGCATCGACGAAATTCCCTACATGGTGATTAAGAAAGATGGCCGGCGCGAGAAATTTGAACGTCAAAAACTCCTGCAAGGTCTGTTGAAGGCTTGTGAGAAACGGCCAGTTCCAGTTGGAAAGCTGGAGACCATCGTCGATGAAGCCGAACAATTCGTCAGTGAAGCCCCTGAGCGCGAACGCACCACCACCGAAATCGGCAAGTTGATTATGGATAGACTAAAGAAGCTCGATAAAGTCGCGTACGTGAGGTTTGCGTCCGTTTATCTGGATTTCAAAGATGTGAAAGAGTTCATGGATGAACTGAAGAGTCTGTTGAAAGACCGCGCGAAAAAGTGATTTCAGCGCGGGTGTGCTTGCCATACTCCGGCCGCAAACTTCTTGATAATCCGAAATCCCAAATGCTCGTAAAGCTGCACGGCCTGCGAATTGGCGCTCGTGACCGTCAGCGAAAGTGATTCGTACTTTCGGCGCTTCAACACTTGTATTGCGCTTTCCATCATGGCGCGTCCAATACCGTGACCTTGATAGCCCGGCATCACGCAAATCTGCGTGGTATGGCCCACGCCGCCCGCCACCGTGGAAGTGAGAACCATGCCAATGGGACGCTCTCCGGTGATTGGCTGCACTAGAAATGACGCTTCCGGTAGAAACTGCCCGCAACCCGGCAAGAGCACGATGTTGCGCAAAAATTTCATCCCGCCCGCCTCGCTGCAGTACTGGTCGTTAATTTCTGCATCCACGTGATCGGCATACGCTAGCTGAATCAATCTGGCGGCCGATTCGAACGCCTTATCCGTCCATGGCTCGAGACGCAAGCCGCTCGAGATCGGCTTGTTGCTCAACTGTACCTCGGCGAGAGGCAATAACATAAACAACCGGGTGTGAAGCGTGAAATATTTCGACAGAAATTCGGGGTTCAACTCGCTTCCAAACGGCATCAGCTGCGCTTCTACTCTTTTCAATCGCGGCGTAGCTCTCAGGGCGCTCACCATTTCCGTTATCAGCGATTTCGTGATCGACTCCTGTGATTTTCGTGAGGAAACGAACAATCCACCGATCAATCCCTTGTGGTCTTCCAGGACGTAGAAGCCGTAGCCCGCAGGGTTGTCGTCCTCCATGGCCACGTAACCGCCCAGAGAATGCGAATCCACGAACTTGCGTATCAAATCCACGGACGGCCGGTAGTCCCAATAGAGTTCGTCACGCCAGTGGCGAGTTTCCTCCTGGAACAAAGGCTCCAGTTTGCGCGACGGTATTTGCCGGAGATCTAAAATCTGCATGAAGTGCCTGACATGATATCCGGAAACATTATAGCTTTCCGCGGCAGCAGAACCCAACAGAGGGCTGTCAAACCTGGGTTAGCCGACGCGCGGATTTACTGATTTGTCCCAAGTGTAACGAGCAATTAAATGGGCTTGCGCGAATTGTGTTAAGATTCTCGCGCCGAAGTGCAGAATTCTTGCGCTCGCGCCCAACGGATGGCCGTCTTCTCAGAGCTACGCTATCCCACAACGCGGCTTGCGAAGGTTCTCTCCAGCCTGCTGGCCATAATCCTTTTTGCCTTCGTCGCAATCGCTACGATTTCCGGGTTTCTTCTTTACCAGATATTGCGGCCCGCCCGTTCGCCTGCAACATTCGACTTAACGGTGATGATGGGCCATCCTAGCGCCGTTTCCTTTCCGGTCGCGGATGGAACCTCGCGCGAGGGCTGGTTTTTCCCCGGACGCCGCGGTGCGCCTACCGTTATCGTGTGCCACGGCTATCTTTCCCAACGTGCCGATGTTCTAACGCTGGTGACTGCTCTTCAGGACAGTCAGTTCAATGTCTTCCTATTTGATTTCTCGGGGCACGGCACCAGCGCTGGCATCACCACCATGGGATATCGCGAGAGGCAGGAACTCCAGTCGGCCGTCGAGGTGCTATCCACTCGAGACGACATTGACCCGAAACATTTCGGATTGTGGGGCGTCGATCTTGGTGGATATGTTGCCCTGGAAGAAGCTACCCATGAACCTCGTGTCTCAGCGTTAGCTGTGGACGACGCCTATTCGGACCCTCGCGAAATGGTCCAGATCCAGGCGGCACAATCGGGTCTTGCGGTTCTCCCGTATGTGGGCCGCTTCTGCGATTGGGGATTTCGCTTGTTGAACTATCAATACCGGAACGAGCCTCCCGTCACCGCTCGTTTGGCTTTGATCAGAGGCATTCCAAAGCTTTTCTTCCAATCGGACAGCCGCCCCGCGCTAGCCAACCAAACTTTGCAGTTATTCATCCTCTCTCCCGAGCCAAAGCAAATGGTTCGCACGCGAATGAAGTATTCAGAGATGACCGACGAGGATAGGAAGAATTACGAAAATATTATAGTCAGTTTCTTTCTGGTGAACATGTCACCCATCGCGCTCCGCTAGCGCGGAAGTGGGCTGATTGGCACGTACAAAATCCCTTGTTGCATTTCGTTTAACTCGCCCTGAACCCTTCCAGCTTTAATAATTTCGTCTAATCCTTCTTGATTGGTTAAAACCAACGCTGCGTCGGGTTCGTTCGGCGACCACTCCGGAAGTTCGCGGCGAAAGTAAAAGGCGAGTCCGTAATTCCACGAGCGATTCAAATGGTAAGTGAAGATGCGATCGGGGTGCAAGTCGCCTCGCAGAAAGGCGGCGTGAGGTTTGGCCGACAGATAAGAATCGAGCCGGGGAAGGATCGCCATATTTGCCGCTGCGACAGTCGCCGCTATGGATAGAGAGGTGACGGCGACGGTCATCCATAGTTTTTGGCAAATGCCGGCGAGCAATAGGATTATCGCGAGCAAAATACTGATCCCAATCGCGCATTTAGACAGGACTAGCGGCGAGATCGTTCCCATTCCTTCCAATGGAAATTTGCGCGCCATAAAAAATAGAAATAACGAAAGCGCGACCCACACTAGGCTGATACCGAGGCATACCGAAATTGCCCCAATGCGACTTCGTCGGAAAACGCGCGGCGCACTTACTGCGCAAAGTAGCGCCAATGGCGCAACAGCCGGAAGAATGTAACCCGGTAATTTCGATTGCGAGAGACTGAAGAAGATAATCGGGAAAATCGCCCAACACGCATTAAAAAATCCCGGCGAATTACTCCAAGATTTTTCGCGCCACAGGCGCAAGCCTTCTTGACCGGCGGATATCAGGAGAACGGTCCACGGCAGGATCGCCAGCAGCGTGATCCAGCCAAAAAACCAAAAGGGCTGCCCGTGCTGAAAGACAGGTGTTAGGTACCGTTCAAAATTGTGCTGAAAAATAAAAACGCGTATGAAATCCGGGTTCCGTGCGGCGCACATCACGTACCAGGGCAGCGCTACAATGCAAAACGATCCGATGGCGATCGGGTGGACCAGTCGAATTGCGGGACGCCACTGAGAAGTAGCGAGAGCCCACAATCCGAGCGCTCCGCCCGCGAGTATCACCGCCGCAGGTCCTTTTGCGAGTACTGCTAGTCCAAGAAATACGCCGAAGAATGCGAAATCGAGATTTTCGTGCCGTGAGTCCCTCGAAACCATTTCTGGCGCTGCGCGCAATAATTCCCGTGACCGCAAAATGTCCGACGCGGAAAACATCGCCAAAGCAATAAAGGCGCTGAACAGCATATCCGGCGTAGCAGCGCGCGAAAATCCGATAGCCGCCACCGACGTAGAAAAAATCAACGGAGCCAAAAGTGCGGGACTTTCCTGAAAGCTTTCTGCAACGCCGTAATGCTTCCACCCAAGCCAGCTGATAGCTAGCGCGGCCGCTAGGGCAGCAATCGCTGATGGCAACCGACTAGCCACTTCAGAAGGCAGGTGTATGCGAAACCCAAGTGCCGCAGCCCAATAGTAAAGAATTGGTTTCTCAAACCACGGCTGCCCGTAAAGTCGCGGAGTAATCCAGTCACCCGTCTCCGCCATCGCTCGAGCGATCCACGTATAGCGCGGCTCGTCGGGCCCTAACAGACCCACGGCACCCAATCCTGAAAAGAGACAAATGAATACGACGCAGGCTGCGATCACCGCCGCCCAAATATTGTTGCGACGCTCTTTTGAAAGTGAGTTCAAGCGGGATGAGTCTAACATTGCGCCACGAATCTGCGGCGTTTCTACTGCTGGCGTCTCCTTCACCGCCTCTAGCATAATGGCTCCGCATGCATGAATGGATTGAGTACGCCGCTACATGGATCGGCGTGAAGTCTCTCGGGCTGCTCCCAAGACCGATGGCGCGATTTGCCGGCGAAACCTTCGCAGCCGCCGCTTACGCGTTTCGACGCCCGCTACGACGCGCCGCAATGTTTAACTTAGCGTTAGCTTTCCCTGACTGGAACGAAGCGCAGCGAAAGCGCGTGATTCGTCGCATGATTCAGCAGATTGGCTGGATGGCCGCCGAATTTTCGCAATTTCCGCGGTACACGCGCTCTAACATCGAGAAAATCGTTGTGCTGGACGGCTTCGAAAATTTCGATGCGGCTCGTCGGCGCGGGAAGGGTGTGCTTTTCCTTACCGGCCATATGAGCGCCTGGGAACTGGCGCCATTTGCGCACGCTCTCTACGGACATCCGCTCCATTTCTTGGTGCGGCCTATCGCCAACCGCCGTGTGGATGCTCTGGTTAACCGCTATCGCTGCCTTTCCGGGAATCAGCCCATTGAAAAGAATAAGTCGGCGCGGTCTATCTTGCGAATCCTGGCTGATGGAGGGACGGTCGGCATCCTTTCCGATCACAATACTGTTTTGGAAGAAAGCGTCTTCGTCGATTTCTTCGGCATTCCAGCTTCCACCACCTCTGGTCTGGCGCGTATCGCTTTGCGGACCGATGCGGCGGTGGTTCCCGGTTTCCTTTCCTGGGATCGAGAGCGCCGAAAATATCGTTTGCGTTTCGAACCTGCAGTAGAGCTTTCCCGCACGGGAGATGAAGAGCGGGATGTTCTCGAGAACACCGCGCGTTTCACGCGAATCATTGAAAATTATGTGCGCGTAAATCCGGATCAATGGCTCTGGGTACACAAAAGATGGAAAACCCGTCCACCCGGCGAACCGGAAATTTATCCTGCATAGCCGGCTGTCTTTCGCGCTGCTGAATTGTTAACTAAAGAGAGGTAGCTCATGGCTCTTACGGCTTCTGAACTTGCAGAATCTCTCCGTGCGAAACTTGTGGGGGATGGCAACTCTATCGTGTCAGGAGTGGCTCTGCCGGAAAGCGCCAAGCCCCAAGATCTAATTTATGTGGAATCCGCGCGTCACCAGCGCCCCGCCCAGGATTCGGCAGCCAAGTGTGTGTTAGCACGCGAAGGACTGTCCCTAAAAAATAAAACAATTTTGGTGGTGGACAATCCAAAGCTCGCTTTCGCCAAAGCCTCGGCTCGTTTGCTGCCGATCTACTCGCCCATTCCGGGTATTCACGCCTCTGCAATCGTGGCATCAAGTGCGCGCTTGAGGCCAAATGTGTTTGTCGGCCCGTACGTCGTGATTGAAGACGAAGTAGAAATCGGCGAAGGCAGCATCGTAGAGGCTTTCTGTTTCCTTGGCCGTGGCAGCTCTATCGGCGAGAAATGCCGGCTGCATCCGCGCGTGACACTTTATGCCGGCGCGATACTTGCATCCAGAGTTGAAGTGCATTCAGGCGCGGTAATCGGGAGCGATGGTTTCGGTTACGTTTTCGGCGAAGGCCGCCATTGGAAATTTCCTCAAGTCGGCCGCATTGAAATTGGCAACGATGTTGAAATTGGTGCAAACACAACCGTGGATCGAGGTTCGCTCGGTGTCACCCGCATTGATGCCGACGTCAAAATTGACAACCTGGTGCAGATAGCCCACAACGTCGCCATTGGCCAGCACTCAATCGTGGCAGCGCAGACGGGAATATCGGGAAGCTCTTCGTTAGGGGAAAGCGTTACGCTCGCGGGACAGGTCGGTTTGGGCGACCATTGCAACCTCGAGGACGGAGTCATTATTGGAGGGCAGGCCGGTGTGCCTTCGGGCAAAACGATTCGAAAGGGGCAGACTGTTTGGGGAACACCGGCGCGACCCCTGGAAAAATTCAAGAAGCAATACGCTGCAATCGCGCGCCTCCCAGAATTGATCGAGCGCATTGAGAACATCGAGAAGACAAAGCCTTAAGCCAAGCTTTTGGGACTAGATTGGCTATCTCCGAATGCTAGTAACATGACAAACAAATGGACATGGCTAAGGGTTCCTCAAGGTCTTCGTCTTCCATTCGCCATTCTCAGACTATGAAAGGCCTGTAGTTTCGTTGTTAGTTTATACACGCTTCCGATCGATGAGCTAATTCTGGATGCACCCATTTGGCCTTCCCAGTCATCCCATAGGACCGAAATTGACGTTTTCGGTTGACCCGGGAGGCAAACCCAAAGATAATATTACTGTTACAGTTGAGCCTTAGGCTTGGCATCAAGATAAGGCGCAAACTTTTCTCGCCGCAACGGTCGTTTTTGATAGCGGGGCAGACCGCTGGGCGATTGAGGGGTTAACAGGAATTGCAAAGATTTCAGCAGGTTGAGCACCGGTGCTAGCCGTTGGCAGGGTCAGCGCCGTCCATCGTTCACCAGTACGGAACTAACAGGGCGAGGGTTGCTTCATAGGACGCTTGAAAACTGCCCGGTAGGATTTGGGCGGTCTGTTAATGATATATGACTGAGGTATTCTGAGGCATTGATGACACCAAGAGCTGGATCACGGACAGACTTTTCATTTGGAGGTGGCGCCCAAGCCACGGCTCCAGTCCGGGATCTGGAGTCTCAGCTTGAACAAGCCATATCCCGCAGCGCGGAATGGTTATTATCGGCACAATCGCAGGAAGGCTATTGGTGGGGTGAACTCGAAGCTGACACCACACTAGAGTCTGATTACATTCTCTACCTGCGTGTCCTCGGGCAACTTGACTCCCCTAAAGTAGGAAAACTCGCAAATTATATTCGGCGAAAACAGCTTGCTGACGGCGGCTGGAACATTTTTGAAGGCGGGCCATCCGAGCTGAATGCCACCGTAAAGGCATACCTGGCGCTTCGACTGGCGGGTGATGCTGTGGACGCGCCTCACGTCGTGCGCGCGAAAGAAAAAGTCGTCGCTCTGGGCGGCATCGAAGCCACGAATTCCTATGTGCGATTTTACCTCGCAATGGTTGGCGCCATCGATTGGAGCATCGTCCCCTCTATTCCGCCGGAACTGATGCTTCTTCCTGAGTGGGTTCCCATCAACATTTACGAGATGTCCTCCTGGACTCGCGGCATCGTCATTCCGCTTGCGATAATCTATGCCAACAAGCCCGACTGGCATTTGCCAGAAGGCGTCACGGTTAACGAGCTCTTCAAAACCAACGGCGAAAAGCCGCATTCTTTCGATTGGGACAAGCGCATCATCACCTGGCGCAACGTATTTCTTGCTCTAGACCGCGGTCTGAAGATTTATGAGCGTTCGCGCTGGAAGCCATTCCGGAAACTCGCCCTATCCTATGCGCGCAAATGGATGCTGGAACGTTTGGAACGCAGCGAGGGCTTGGGCACGATTTATCCAGCGATGATGAATTCGATTTATGCTTTGCTCGCCGATGGCGAAGACCAAAACGACCCATTGGTTGACCGCGAGATTAAGTTTTTAGCGCGCTACGAAATCGAAGACGCCGAAACCATTCGGGTTCAACCGTGTATTTCACCGGTTTGGGACACCGCCATCGCTATGGTTTCTCTTGAAGAAGCCGGACTCGATCCTGCGCATCCAGCCTTAATCGCTGCCGAGCGCTGGATTGTTCGCAATCAGATTCTTGGTCCCGGTGATTGGCAGGTAAAAAATCAGAACGCTGACCCTGGTGGTTGGGCTTTTGAATTTCGCAACGATTTTTACCCCGATGTGGACGATACCGCTTTCGTCTTGATGGCTCTTGGCCGCGTGGCCGATCCCGATTCAGAGCGCTTGCGAAACTCCATGCGTCGCGGACTGGCCTGGCTCGTCAGCATGCAGAATGGCGACGGAGGTTGGGGCGCCTTCGATCACGAAAACAATTTGCAATTTCTGAATCACATTCCGTTCGCCGATCACAACGCCATGCTGGATCCTTCCACTGCCGACGTCACCGCGCGCACCGTGGAATGCCTGGGCCAAATGGGTTGGCCCGCGAATCATCCGGTCATCCAACGAGCTCGCGCTTTCATACGTCACGAACAAACTCCGGATGGCTCGTGGTTTGGGCGCTGGGGTGTGAACTATGTTTATGGAACTAGCGGAGTTTTGCGAGCACTCGAAACCATCGGCATGTCCAATCAACCTGATTGTCAGCGCGCTGCCGATTGGCTGCGCTCCGTCCAAAATCGCGATGGCGGTTTCGGCGAGTCGGTCCTCTCCTACTATGACCCGGCGCTGAAAGGCAAAGGGAAGAGCACGGCCTCGCAGACGGCTTGGGGTTTGATCGGCCTATTGGCGACAACCGGTCCGGATGATCCTGCGATTGAGCGAGCAGTCGCATGGCTCATCGAGCAGCAGAATTCTGACGGCACCTGGGACGAACCTGAATTTACCGGTACCGGGTTCCCCTGTGTTTTTTATCTTAAATATCATTTGTATCGAAACTCCTTCCCGCTATATGCCTTGGCGCGCTACGACAATTTGTCCAAAGGTCGGCGCCCTTTTGCCGGCATGCAGATACCTGCGGCGGAGTTGCAGCATCTAATTGGAAGACAACGGGGGTAATGGATGAGAGTACCTTTAAGCTTGACCACCAGCATGGCCGGGTATCTGACCAACAAGAAGATGAGCGGCGCAGAGAAATACCCGCTGGTGATGATGCTTGAGCCACTTCATGCCTGCAACCTTACTTGCACCGGTTGTGGCCGGATTCGCGAATACAAATCCACCATCAACGAGATGCTCACGGTAGAGGAATGCCTGAAGGCAGTGGATGATTGCGGCGCGCCGATCGTTTCGCTCTGCGGTGGCGAGCCCATGATTTATCCCGAGCTCGATCGTTTGGTGAAAGAAATCCTCGATCGCAAAAAACATATTTATCTCTGCACCAACGGAATGTTCATCCGCAAACGGTTGAAAGAATTCAAACCCACTTCGCGCCTGTTTTTCAACGTTCACTTGGACGGTCTCGAAAAAACGCATGATATTTGCGTGGAGCGCGATGGCGTGTTCCGCGAGGCAATTGAAGGCATCAAAGCCGCCAAAGCGGCGGGATTCCTGGTCACTTCCAACACTACCGTTTACAAGGAAACGGACATCGAAGAAATTGCCGACCTCTTCGCCTACCTGCAAACGCTGGGTGTTGATGGCCACATGATTTCTCCTGCTTATTCCTACGCCGCTGTGATGACCAAGGAAATTTTTATGTCGCGCGATGAAATTCGCGACAAATTCAAGCAAGCCAGCAAGCTCCTCGAACGCTACAACATTGTGACCTCGCCCATTTACATGGAATATCTCCGCGGCGAACGCGAATTGATGTGCACCGCCTGGGGCAATCCGACCTACAACCCGCGTGGTTGGAAAGGCCCGTGCTATCTGATGACCGACGCGCACCACGCCACTTTCAAGGAATTCATCGATAACACTCCGTGGGAAAAATACGGCCGTGGCCGCGACCCTCGTTGTGAGGATTGCATGGTCCATGCCGGTTACGAAGCTTCCGCCGTTCTCGGCGGAAATAAAAAGCTCGGCGATACCTGGAAGATGCTCACCTGGACACTCTCAGGAAAAATGGGCGGCCTGATCGGCGAGCCGAGCGAAAGAGAACTTCAGGCCAAGGCAAACGGCCAGGGCAATGGCAACGCTCATTCCGATTCGCCGGGTAACGGCTATGGTTCAAGCAAGCGCGTGCTCCCAGTAGCGCCGTCGAACCAGCAGCAGGATGAGGTGTTCCGCATTTTATGACCACGCTTGTTACGGGTGCCACCGGCTTTGTAGGTAGCCATGTCGCCCGTCAACTTGTCAGCGCAGGACAATCGGTCCGCGTTCTGGTTCGCTCCAACAGCAACTTAAAGGCGCTCGCTGGGTTACAAGTTGAGCATTTTGAAGGTGACCTGCGCGACCAGAAATCGCTGGAACGCGCCCTAAAGGGAATTCGACGCGTTTTTCACGTGGCCGCGGATTACAGGTTGTGGACGCCTCGGCCCGAGGAGATTTACCAGATTAATGTCGAAGGTACCCGCAATTTATTGAACGCTGCCGCTGGCGTTGAACGCATTGTTTACACCAGTACGGTAGCAACCATTGCAGTACCTCGGCATGGTGTGTTGCCCAACGAAGGCACTCGAGCGACGCTCGACGAAATGATCGGGCACTACAAACGCTCCAAATTTCTGGCCGAGCAGGCTGCCGTCGAAGCTGCTTCCGCTGGCGTGCCCGTAGTCATTGTGAATCCCACCGCGCCCGTGGGGCCGTGGGATTGGAAGCCGACTCCGACCGGCCGCATTATTCTGGATTTCTTGAAAGGCAAGATGCCGGCGTACGTCGATACTGGATTGAACGTGGCTCCGGTGGAAGATATCGCCGCGGGACATTTGCTGGCCGCTGACAAGGGTCGTACTGGCCAGCGATATATTCTGGGCGGATGGAACATGACGCTGAAGCAGATTCTCGACGCGTTATCGGCGATTACCGGACGTCCGGCGCCGCGCCTCCGTTTGCCGCATGCGGTTGCGCTGGCCGCTGGATACGCGGATCAGTGGTTTTCACGCCTCGCTGGACGCGAGCCGCAGATTCCAGTCGAGGGCGTAAAGATGTCTCGCCACCGCATGTTCGTGGAGAGCGACAAAGCCGAGCGCGAGCTTGGTTATAAACCTACTTCGGTTGAAGCCGCTCTCGAACGCGCAGTAAATTGGTATCAGCAGCACGGATATTTGGACGCCGGTGCAGGAAACAAGTCCGTCGCGCATGCCCCGGCGGCGTAAGGAATGGCAGTGAGAATTTTCGTCACCTTTGCATTGGACAATGAATTTGCTCCCTGGCAGGCCTCGCACGATTTCAAGCCGGCAAAGCTGGGCAACGTGAACGTGCATGTCGCGGCGTTTGCTTCGTCTCAAGTTACGGTCGCATTAACCGGAGTCGGCGCCAGACAGGCCGCGCTGACTGCTTCACAAATTACGCCCGGTGTATTTGATGCTTTTGATTGCTGCGTCTCGTGCGGGCTGGCTGGTGGTCTGAAACGTAATTACGGCATCGGGGAAGTATTGGCCGCCCGAAGCGTTTTCTCGGAAGCGGTGCCTGCCGATGGCGCGAGCCGTTTACTCCCATGTAGCAGTGCCCTTGTTTCGTTCGCGGCTGAATGCGGCGCGACGGTAGTCGAACAGTTTTATAGCGCGGATCATGTGATTTCAACTGCTCAGGAGAAACAGCTTCTCAGCGCGAAGGCCGACGCCGTGGAAATGGAGAGCTTCGAAATTTTGCGTGAAGCGCAAGGCGCGGGAATTCCGGCTGTTGCTATTCGCGCAATTAGCGACACTCTCGACGAAGATTTGCCGCTGGATATGAGTGAAATTTTCACGGATGAAGGGCAAGTCAGCATTCCGCGCGTGCTCGGCCAAGTGGCGCTCAAACCGCAGTCCCTTCCGGGGTTGGTTCGGCTCGGCAAGAATAGCCGCGCAGCCGCGCACTCGCTGTCACATTTTTTGGACGCCTACGTCACAGCGTTGGCAAATCGCACGGCGCCCCTTGAAACAAAATTAACCGCAGGAGCGTTTTAGAATCTGTATGAGCTTAACCATCAGTCCAATTGAATCTGAGAATTCTTCGCACCGGAAAAGCCAGCATCCCGCTGACCGACGAATGCGCGCGGGCGTTTATCGCGGCAAGGGCCGTGTGACGGTTGAGTCCGTGCCGATTCCGGAAATTAGTGAGGGTGAACTTCTTTTCCGAGTGGCCGCCTGCGGCATTTGTGGCACGGATATCAAAAAGATTCACCACGGTTTCATCGCGCCTCCGCAAATTCTGGGCCATGAGCTGGCCGGCACCGTAGTCGAAGTGGGTCGCGGCGTCACGAAATTCAAACCCGGCGACCGTGTGGTCAGCTTTCACCATATCCCTTGCGGTGCCTGTTTTTATTGCGAGCGAAAGCTTTTTTCGCAGTGCGCCGGGTACAAGAAGGTCGGACTTACGGCTGGCTTCGATCCCAATGGTGGAGGTTTCGCGGAATACGTTCGCGCGATGCCATGGATTGTGGAACGCGGAATGATCGCTCTGCCCGCGGGCGTCAGTTTCGAAGAGGCGACTTTTGTCGAGCCGGTAAATACTTGCCTGAAAGCTGTGCGCAAAGCTCGCGTGGCCAAAGACGAAACTGTTCTTGTGATCGGCCAAGGGCCTATTGGAATGCTGTTGATGTTGCTGGCAAAATGTGAAGGGGCCGAAGTTTTTACCAGCGACCCCATGCCGGGGCGTCGCGCCGCAAGCAAGCGATTTGGGGCAAAAGATTCTTTTGACCCGGGTACCACGAACTTGTTGCAAGAGATTCGCAGCCGTACCAATGGACGCGGAGCGGACGCGGTTCTGGTGGCTGTGCCTAGTCCGGCATTAGTTCCAGAAGCTTTGGCCCTAACCAGGCCCGGAGGGCGCATACTATTGTTTGCGCACAACGACCCGGTCATGCAGCTCACGTTTCCGGCTGCCGCCGTCGGCGTGGAAGAAAAAGAAATTCTCGGCAGTTATAGCGCGTCGGTGGACGATCAGGCGGAATCGGCGGCGATGGTCTTTGAACGCAAATTGCCGGTACGCGAATTGATTTCGCACCGCTTCCCGTTGGAGCAAATCGAGGAAGCGCTGGAGTTGGCGGCTCGTCCCGCGGATGATACTTTGAAAGTGGTGATACGTCACGAATGAGAGTAGATCGCGAACGCAACGGACATATGACTGCGGCCGTTCTGTACGGCGCCGAAGACTTGAAAATCGAGCGCGTTGATATTCCTGCGCTGGCCGATGACGAAGTGTTGGTGCGCGTGGAAGTGGCATTGACCTGCGGCACCGATTTGAAAGTTTGGAAGCAGGGCTTTCATCAGCGCATGATTAAGCCGCCTTCGCTTTTCGGTCACGAGCTGGCCGGCGTGATTGAATTGAAGGGAATCGCGGTAAACGGCGGCTTCCGCGAAGGCATGCGCGTGGTCCCTGCAAATTCCGCTCCCTGCAATGTTTGTCTCTACTGCCGCAAGGGGCAGCCAAATCTTTGCGAAGATTTGCTGTTCAATAATGGCGCCTACGCGGAATACATCCGGATCCCGGGAAGAATCGTGCGCCAGAACATGCTGCCGATTCCCGAGAATGTTTCGTTCGTTGACGCCGCCATGGCCGAGCCTCTCGCTTGCGTGCTGCGCGGGATTCATGAAATGGGAGTCAATCGCGGCGACACCGTAGTCGTAATCGGTTGCGGCCCCATCGGTCTGAAATTCATACGTATTCTTTCCGGACGTGGCATGCGCGTGATCGCCATCGGAAAGCGCAAGAGCCAGATGCGCATGGCTGAACGTCTGGGAGCAGTCGCGGCATTTGACGCCGCCGAAATTGAGAACCCGGTTGGCTTGGTTCGCCAGATCACTGAAGAAGGCCGCGGAGCCGATGCGGTGATTGAAGCGGTGGGTACCGCCACAACCTGGCAATGGGCGCTTCAAATGGTGCGAAAGGGCGGGACCGTAAATCTATTTGGCGGTTGTCCGCGCGGCACCGAAGTGAAAATCGATCCCACCGCGCTGCACTATTCTGAAATTACCATCAAATCCACTTTCCATCACACGCCCCGGTTCATGCGGGAAGCGCTGGAAACCATTTCACGCGGTGAGATCCGAGCCAGCGATTTCATCAGCGGCGAAGCGCCGTTGTCTGACCTGCCTCAGGTTTTCGAGCACATGAAGAACCGCAACGGCGAGATGAAGACGGCTGTCATTCCCTAGGTGTTCGCACTGGCATCAAATGCAAAAGCTGTAGTAATTTGAACTGGAATAACCGCCGCCCGAATCAGGGCACCATGTTAGCCACACCTGAATTGAAAATTGCGCGCAATCTTCCCGCGGAGCGCTGCGACCCCGCCGCGGCACAGCGTTATACACGTTGGTTGGCTACCCATCACTACGAGAATTTCAATGTTGTCTCCCGCCTGCTGCCTCGGCGACTCCATCAGGATTTCTATAATGTGTACGCCTATTGCAGGTGGTCGGACGATTTGGGTGATGAAGTCGCCGATCCCCTGCGCGCGCTGGAATTGCTCGACGCCTGGGAGGTCGAGCTGCGAACAATTTACGAACGCGGTCGCGGGCCTTCCCACCCGGTCTTGATCGCGCTGCGCGAAACGATTCGCCAGAAGAACATTCCCATTCAGCCGTTCAGCGATCTGTTGCGCGCTTTTCGGCAAGACCAGACAGTCCACCGCTACGCGGATTGGGATTCTGTCCTCGACTACTGTGTCTATTCGGCAAATCCAGTCGGCAGGCTCGTTCTTTACCTGTGCGGCTACCGCGACGAGGCGCGTCAAAAACTCTCCGACTACACTTGCACCGCTTTGCAGCTTGCGAACTTTTGGCAAGACGTTTCGTGCGACCTTGAAAAGGGACGCATTTATATTCCCATCGACGCTTTGGCTGAACACGGTTTAACGGAATCCGATGTTGCAGCGCGAAAATTTGACGCGCGCTACGTCGCGTTGATGAAATCGCTGATAACGTGCACCCGTGCCCTTTTTCACGCTGGCCTTCCCCTCGCACAGACGGTCGAGCCATTCCTGCGTGTCGATCTGGAAATGTTCAGCCGCGGCGGCCTCGCAATTCTCGATGCCATCGAGTCTTCGGGCTACAACACGCTGGAGCATCGGCCCGCGCTCACGAAATGGACGCAGATGCGCCTGCTAACCGGCGCGCTCGCCTCGCGCGTTTTTTCACGCGGCTCTGATCTTTCCCCAGACAAACTCGCGGCAAGGTTGCCGGAGCCTGCTCGCGCTACGCGGCCGTCGACGAATTCCGTTGCGGTCATGCAGTCCGATACCGAAAGGGTGGCTGCTTCGTACGCCGAATGCGCCCGAATTGCGAAAGAATCTCGCAGCAGCTTCTATCTCGCCTTCTTCGGACTGCGCAAGGAAAAGCGCAATGCTCTTTGCGCCCTTTATGCTTTCATGCGCTTGGTGGACAACGTTTCCGACGAGCCCGGTGACCTGGACTCAAAGCGCGAAGGCCTCGCCCGCTGGCGCGCCATGCTCGACGACGCCATCGCCGGCCGTACTGCCGCCAACGCAATTCTTCCGGCTCTAGCCGACACCATTGCTCGGTTTGAAATTCCCTCGCGCTACTTTCACGATTTGATTCTCGGCGCGGAAATGGATCTGACGGTCTCGTCCTACGCCACATTCGACCGTCTTTCGGAATACTGTTATCGTGTTGCAGGCACCGTCGGCGTCACCTGCCTGCACGTTTTCGGTTTCCGCGATCCGAAAGCGCCGGACTTAGCCGAGCGCCTGGGCCTCGCGTTTCAATTGACCAACATCATTCGCGATGTCCGCAGTGATTTCGAAATGGGGCGCATATATCTTCCGCAGGAAGATCTCGATCGCTTCGGAATAATGCAAGCGCAGCTTTCCGGCCCGCTCACTCCGCAGCTTCAAGAATTGCTCGAATTTGAAGCCGATCGGGCCTGGCACTTCTATCGTGAAGGCGTTTCATTGGTCGACCGCGTGGATGCCGACAGCCGCGCCACACTGTGGGCTTTGATTCGAACGTACAGCAGTCTCCTGGCACGGATCGAAGAAAGTGGTTTCGATGTGTTTTCTTCGCGTGTTTCGTTGTCCAGTGCCGAAAAAATTCAATATCTCCTGACGGCGGGGATGAGCGGTTGGTGGAAGAAGGATGCCCTCGCAAAGCGTTCTAGTGATCGGCGGCGGTCTGGCAGGACTTTCCTCCGCCGTCGCGCTGGCTGAAGCGGGCCTTCAAGTCCGCCTGCTCGAAAAGCGTCCCCACCTGGGCGGACGCGCTACATCCTACACGTTGCCGGACGGCAGTGAAGTGGACAACTGCCAGCACGTCACGCTGGGATGCTGCACCAATTTAGCTGATTTTTATTCTCGCGTTGGCGCCGCCGGCAAGATTCGTTTTTACGACCGGCTTTATTTTGTGGATGCGCAGGGCCGCCGTTCGACGATGGAATCGTCGCCAATGCCAGCGCCGATGCACCTGGCGCCATCGTTTCTGCTTTTCAGTTCGCTGAGTTTGGGGGACAAGCACGGCATCGCGAACGCCATGATGGCCATCGCGACGGCGGGCGGCAATCCGCCAGGCATCAATGGCGTTTCGATGCTCGATTGGTTGCAGCATATGAAGCAGACGCCCGCTGCGATCGATCGCTTCTGGCGCGTGGTCTTGGTCAGTGCTCTCGACGAAGAGTTATCGCGAACGGACGCGCGTTACGGGATTGAAGTTTTCTGGAAAGGGTTTCTTGCCAATAAAAGCGGATATCGTGTGGGGATTCCTTCGGTGCCTCTAGCTGAATTATATGAAGGCTGCCGCGAAGCTGTGATGCGGCGCGGCGGAGAAGTGCGGTTGCGCGCCGGCATCCGGGAAATCCATGTGCGAGAGAATCGCTTCGAGAGTGTCGTGATGGATGACGGTACCGAAATCTCAGCGGATGCCTGTATTGCGGCGGTGCCGCATGACACGTTATTGAATCTGCTGCCGAAGGAAATGGGCGAAGGGAATGGTTCTCTTTCCGGTTTGGCGAATATCAAAACCTCGCCTATTACCGGAGTTCATTTGTGGTACGACCGCACGGTGATGACCGAGCCTTTCCTCACCCTGCTCGACCACACTACTCAATGGGTCTTTAACAAGACTTTGTTGTATGGAACCGATGAAACCAACGGAGCGGCCGCACGTCAAACTCCCCAAAGCGATCGGTCTTTCGGCGCGGATGCAGACGGCCAGTACCTTCAACTCGTAATTAGCGCGTCCCATGATCTGGTACAGAAGTCACGCCAGGAAATTATCGATCTTTGCTGCCGGGAACTCGCCGAAGTTTTGCCGGCCACTCGCGACGCACATTTACACAAGGCCACTGTGATCAAGGAAATCAACGCAACGTTTTCGCCGGCACCCGGCGTGGACCACTGGCGCCCTGCGCAGACCACCAGTGTGACTAATCTTTTCCTGGCCGGCGATTGGACTCGCACAGCGTGGCCTTCCACCATGGAAGGCGCTGTGCGAAGCGGTTACTTGGCCGCGGAGGCGCTCCTTGCCGCATGCGGTGAACCGAGAACTTTCTTGCAAGCAGACCTCCCGCTGGAAGGTTTTTCAAAGTTCTGGGCCAATCGCAACGGGGGAGGATCGTGACCATGCTAAGCACGAGCAGCTCTCTATTGATTGTGCGGTATCCCCGAACATTTTCATTTTCCTCAACAACACACAATTGCAAGTATGATTTGGCAACCCCCAGGAGGTCCGATGGACCGGAAGTATAAGCAAAGGGGCTACAGCGACCGCGAGTCCGAAGACAAGAAAAGAGACAGAGCCGAGCGGTCAAACGGCGATTCGCGTCCCAAGGGTGAGCCCCGCCCGAAACAAGAAATGATGGGCCCGCGAACTCCTCGCATGGTGGGGACGGTGATGAGGGCGCGCTGTTCCAGTTGTGGCGCGGTACTGATGCCGGGTTTCGATCCGAATGGCCAGTGTCCCCGCTGTCACGCGGAATTGCATTGCTGCAAACAGTGCGTTCACTTCGATACCGCCAAGCAGTTTGAATGCACGCAGCCTATCCCGGAGCGCATCGCCAAAAAAGACGCGAAAAACGATTGCACGTTTTTCGAATTCCGGATGACCGTTGAAAAAGATACGTCTCCCGTGAACTACGCTGTAGCTGCCCCGATTGCTGCCGCTCCTGGGCGTCCCAACGACGCGCGCAAGGCCTTCGAGGATCTTTTCAAGAAGTAGTTTTCCTGAAAAGCTGGAATTTTTCTGCCCCGAACCAGACTCAGCCACGCGTGTTTCTCCTCCCGGCGTTCCATTCATTTTGGAGGAAGAGGGAAAAGCGTCGGTTCCTTCGATGGCTCCGTCGCGATCGAATCAAGCTGCGGATAATGGTGCCGCAATGTTTCCGGGACTTTCACCTTCTTGTTATCCAGCATGTGAATAAGCTGCAGCGCGTTCACCACTCCTTTGCCCTGAAAGTGATTGTTGGTAATGACGAATGTCGTTTTGGCAACTTTTGATACGTTGCGAACTCTTTCAGCCCACGGTTCCAATTCTTCTTCGGAATAAAGATAGTTGTAGCGCTCCTCTACCGGCGCGGCCGGATCGTCGCTGAACCAGGTATCGTACCTACGGCCGTGCAATCGCACATACCCGATTGGGGAAGTAACCTGCTCGCTTGGCTCGATCGACCGTCCAATGATCGGCTGATCGATGTTGCAGAAACCTACGCCGCGCTCGTGCAGCAGCTCGTAAAACTTCGGGTTGGCCCAGGAGGAATGCCGCACTTCCACCACCAGCGGGTAATCTCGAAACGAATCGAGCATCTGCGTTAAGCGCGCGAGATTTTCGTTTTCGAAATGAAACGAGAAAGGGAACTGCAGCAAAAACGCGCCAAGCTTGTCTGCGCCACGCAAGAGATCGAATCCGGCTCGAACGGCCTTCTCATCCTCCAGATTTTTGCCGCCTTCGTGCGTGAATTTCTGCCATAGCTTTGCGGTAAAAACGAAACGCGGGTTCGCCGCGACGCCCCGGATCCACTGTGCCACGTGCGATGCTTGCAGCGGATGATAAAACGAAGTATTGATTTCAATCGTGTCGAAGAATTCCGCCAGATAGGTCGCTTGGTGAAAATCGCGTGTGCGGCGTGTCGGGTAAACTATCCCGTTCCAATCTTTGTAAGCCCATCCAGCTGGCCCTACCCGCACTTTTGCGCGCTGCGCGGGTTCAACTTGTTTTTCTGCAGCCTTACCGGTTACGCGCGTCATCTTTTGGCAGCGTATGATGCTCCTGTCCAGCGTGTCAATGTCCAGAGCGTCAGTCCGGCAAGCCATCCAAGAGACTCGAGGTGTTAGCCGCGAGGAAATTTGCGGAACATAGGTTGCAACACAGCGCGCCGAGCGCTATCCTGAAATCGTCTTCTATGCGACCCCTCCTTCCGCCGTACGATCTATTCTGTATAAGGTGCTCCGATGAAAATCAGCTACAGCCATATAGAACCGGAATTACGCGAAACGATTGAACGTGAGACCGCACATTTCGTTGCGAAACTGAACAGACTCTTGAAACGCTATCCGGCGGATTCCGTTCTGCTCCACGAATCCCTTGAAAAAAATCCGCATCAGCGCGAGTTCAGTTTCTCTCTGAACCTGACTCTTCCCACCGGAGCTTTGCACGCAACCGGCACAGGCCCCGACTCCGACGTTCGAGCCAGCGCCAAAACGGCCTTTGCCGAAATTGAACGCCAGGTGAAGAAGCATCAGGAGAAGCTCCGCAAAGATTATCTTTGGAAGCGTAAGCGTCCGCGCGCAACAATTGCAACACCGCGAGAAGTCCCCTCGGCGGATTGAGACTCAAATATTTGCTTAGGGAAACGTTCCGGCAGATTCGTTTGGTCTAGGAATCTGGCGGACTAATTCATGTCGTCATCGCTAGGTGATTCGTCGGCAGGTGCCGGGCCTTGGGCTCCGATTAAATTGGAGCAAAGTCGGCGCGTTTCAGCTGGTTATTCACTTCGGGAAGACCTTTTGTGGTCAGTGCAATCCATTTTGCCATCACGGCTGCGAGATTGCCTGCGTTGTCTTGAATGCCAGAATGGTGTCGCCGTTGCTCACGTAACCGCTAGCTCTTGCGCGGAAGCCCACATATCCGCCGAGTCCCTGCAGCAGGGTTTACCACGCATGTGCGCGAAGTTTTTTTCGTGTAAGATGTTTGGACCATTTCAGGGGCGTAGCTCAGTGGTAGAGCAGCGGCCTTTTAAGCCGAAGGTCGTGGGTTCGATCCCCACCGCCCCTACCAACATTTCCTTCTTTTGTCTTGTACGTTCATCCTGTTAGGGCGTATCGGTCGATTTTTACGCGGAACGGCCAACCCGTTATTCGGAGCCGAGCTAATCCGATCGGCGCTTGCGGCGGCCGATGCAAATTCGCCAAATTTACAGATCAGTTTTGGCACAGTTTCGGCTATAACTCGTGGCAAAGTCCACCTTATTCACAACCGCGAGACTTTCGAACTCGCATGTTTGTAGGATTTTTCAATACCAAAACCTGTCTCTTTGATGTAGTGTGCCGCCAACGTGAACCGTACTTTGGCGGACGAATCCAATCATCCCGGCTCAGCTCAGCCTCTTACTCGGAACCAGATTCGCGGCTTCTGGGCATCGTGGGGCGGCTGGACGCTGGACGGGATGGATTCCTTTGTTTACGCGCTTGTCCTGGTTCCCTCGCTACGCGAACTTCTTCCGCGCTCCGGCATTGCTGCCACCAAGGCCAACATCGGATATTACGGAGGTTTGCTCTTCGCGCTGTTCCTGATCGGCTGGGGCCTTGCGTTCCTTTGGGGGCCGATCGGAGACAAATTTGGTCGTGTCCGCACGCTGATGCTGACGATCGTCTGGTATTCGCTATTCACTTTTCTGAGCGCTTTCGTCGCCGGTGTCTGGCAGCTTGCGATTCTTAGGCTCCTTGCCGGCATCGGCATTGGCGGGGAATGGGCTATGGGTGGAACTTTCGTTGCGGAGGAGTGGCCTGAAAGTCGGCGCCGTGTGGGCGCGGGCTTGATGCATACTGGTTATTACGTCGGCATATTTCTCGCCGCTCTCGCCAATTACGGCATTGGCAGCCACTACGGTTGGCGCGCCATGTTTATCGTAGGCGGTGTTCCCGCACTGCTACTGGCTTGGATTCGTCACGGAGTTACTGAACCCGCTGCTTGGAAGAAGAAAGAGACGGTTGTCCGGTCGTGGGCCGTTTGGCGCCCTTTCGCGACACTGTTCTCGGCAGCTTGGCGCCGTCGCACCATTGTGAACGCCCTTTTGATGTTGGTCTCTATCTGCGGCCTCTGGGCCGGAACAGTATATGTTCCCTCTGCGATCACGGCGATCGCCGAAGCCGGCGGACGCGCCACCCCCCAAGCTGCGCAACTCGCATCCTGGGGAATTATGCTTGTCTCTTTCGCGACGATTCTCGGCTGCCTGGCGATGCCGCGGGTTGCCGAGGCCGTCGGCCGGCGCGGCGCTCTCGGAATTTTCTTCACGCTTATGATGGTCTTCATTGCGCTCACATTCGGCAAGATTTTCTATCTCGGCCCCAGCGCACTCCCATGGTTTTTCGTTTCTCTCTTCTTTCTGGGCTTGGGCGGCGCCAACTTCGCCGTCTACACGCTCTGGCTGCCCGAGCAATATCCCACTGAGTGCCGCGCCAGCGCCTTCGCTTTTTCCACCTCGTTTGCCCGCTTTGGCGGCGCCGGAATCACTTTCCTGGTTGGAGCGGGCGTGCGTCATTTCGGCTCGCTTGGCGTTCCTGTGGCCATCACTTCCATCGCTTTTGCTCTTGGCCTCCTTCTGATTCCGTTGTCCGTGGAAACAAGGGGCAACACCTTACCGACATAGGCCCCCGAACCCTAAGTTTGCCTGCCTTCCGATAGCGAATCTGAAACATTTTTGTAACATCTACTAGGTACGATCCTATATATGCCGTTGAAATCACACGAGGAACGCATTTTGCCGAGGCCCGGCTCGAAAGTTCATTATAATTTGAACATCATGCCCCGATTCTTCAGCAACCTGTTGCGGGCGCTCCGCGAACGCCGTGGCACCGACATGTCTTTCATGTGCCGCCATCTGCTTTCCGAGCGCGGTGAGGCCTCGCAGACGGCCCTCGCGCAGGAAATTATCAACGCCTACCGCGCGATGAACGAAATGCAGCGGCTTCAGTTTTTTGAAATGCTGTCGCATGACTTTGCGCCCGACCAAGCTGCGATCATGCGTGCAGCAGCTGCTTATAAGAGCACACCGGGTCCATCCACGTTGGCCGCGCTGTATGCAGCCGTCGAATCTCCTCGCCAGGAGCTGTTCCGCCGCATCAACACGGCCCCACGTGGCACTGAAACTCTCGTCTCCTTGCGAGAACATGTGCTGGCTTCCAATAACAACGGAAATTTTGCCGCATTGGATCTCGACCTGAAGCATTTGTTCAGGTCCTGGTTCAATCGCGGCTTCCTGCGTCTTGAGCGTATCAGTTGGCACACCTCCGCTCTGGTTCTGGAAAAGCTTATCGCTTATGAATCCGTGCATGAAATCAATGGCTGGTCGGACCTTCACCGGCGCCTCGAAGCGGATCGTCGCTGCTTTGCTTTTTTCCATCCGGCTCTGGAGGAAGAGCCCATCATTTTCGTGGAGGTGGCGCTGTTGAAAGGTCTGACCGGCGATCTCGAACCTTTGCTCGGTATTCAGACTCCGGTTCTAGCCCCCGAAACCGCCGACGCAGCCATCTTTTACTCGATTAACAACTGTTTGCGAGGTTTGCGTGGCGTCCCATTTGGTAATTTCTTGATCAAGCAGGTGGTCACGGAGTTGGCCGCTGAGTTTCCCAACATTCAAATGTACGGCACTTTGTCGCCGCTGCCCAACTTTTCGCAGGCCTTGCGGGATCAGAAAAACGAGGAAGGTTTCACGCCCGAACGCTTGTCGCGCTTACTGGCCGATCACGCACGCGCTCTATCGGCCGCAGGCCGGCGTCGCGACCCCGTAGAAGCATTGTTCTACCTCTTGGATCAACCTCTGGCGCATCGAGAGGTCCTGGCCAAGCCTCTTGAGCGGCTCGCTCTCGCTTATCTCACGCAAGCGCGTCAGAATGGAAAACTCTACGATCCTGTCGCGACGTTTCACCTTTCCAATGGCGCGCGCTTGGAGCGAATCAACACTTTCGGAAACCTCCGGCCGCGCGGCATGCGTGATTCTTTTGGCGTCACCGTTAATTATCGATATCTGCCCGACGACCTGGAAGAAAATCACGAGCGCTTTGTCCGAGGCGAAATTCAAGTCGCGAACGAATTGCTTGCGGAATACAAATTGGTCACTAAGGCGTGGCAGCGCTCCGCAGCGGAAACCCGTACGTCGTTCGCAGCTCGATCAAAAAAGACGGCAGCCAGTCCCCGCTAGCATCGCATTCAGAAATCTCAACAGTATGAAATGTTAAGTTCGCCCGGGCATCGAGCGAACTCTGATTTTCTGCTCTTCGGTCCGCTACGCGATCCCGCGCGCTTTCACCGGCGTGCCCGACGCCTCCACACCCGCAGCCGCGCTTTCCGATCTGCGGACTACCTTGGCCGCCAGAGGCTTCAGCCACAACAACGCCATGAATGCCGCGACCACATCGCACACAATCATGGCCCAGAAGACCTTTGTCCAAGAACCGGTCTTGGCAAAGAGCCAAGCGGCGCCGGGCCCGGCAAATGCTGTAGCTACACCCTTGGCGGTATACACGATGCCATAGTTGGTGGTGGCCCATTTGTTTCCGTAAAGATCGCCGGTGATGGATGGGAATAATGAGTAAATATTGCCCCAGGCGAAGAAACACAAGCCTGATAGCGCCACGAACCAGACTGGATGGCTTATCAGTTGGAGCAGGGCATACACTGCAATCGCTTCGAGGATGAAAGATATGAAGATCGCATTCTCCCGGCCGATGTGGTCCGACACCCATCCCCAGAACGGACGCGTCAGCCCGTTCAAGATGCGGTCGACTGTAATGGCCAGCACCAGTGCAGTCATGCCCCAGAGCACCACAACCTTATCCACGTGGTACGAGGAAGCCATGGGATTGAGTTGCACGGTGACCACGATACCGCCGAAGGCCAACATCGTCATCATGAGGTAAATGACGTAGAAAGACGGCTGGCGTAACATCTGCCACGGCGTCATGTCGACAGCCGAAGTCTTAACTTTAGCTTTAATCTTCACTTCTTTCTCTTTCCAGTTTGGCGGCGTCCATCCGATCGGCGGCCGAGCCAAGAAAAGAGAAGCGGCTAGTACAACGACTCCTTGGATAATTCCCCAGAAAACGAAAGTGTGTTGGTAGCCCGAAGTTTTCAACATCGCGGCAATGGGAGCGATCGTCGTCGCGGTTCCTATACCGAAAGCTCCCGCAGTCAAGCCGACGCATAGGCCGCGATGGTCCGGGAACCATTTCAGCGCATTCCCAATAGTTCCTCCATAGACCGCTCCGGCGCCGATACCACCGAGTCCGTACCAAAAGTAGAGGCCATACAGCGTTTCCGTCCGGCCGGATCCGATCCAACCCAGCCCGGCCAGGATCGCGCCCAAACCGAGCATGAACCGGGGTCCAATTCGGTCCACCAGGAATCCTTCAAAAGGTACCAGCCAGGTCTCCAAAGCGACGAACAAAACAATTGTCCATTGGACGGCTTCCAGCGAGACGTGCAGATGTTCCTGTATGGGTTTCGTGAAGAGAGTCCACGCGTACTGCAGGTTCGCGACAGCCATCATCGCGACGATGCCCGCAATTAATTGGATCCATCGATTTGGAATACGGGAAGGGTGAATCAGGGAAGTTGGGGTTACTGGAGCGGTTGGAGATGCAGCCATAGGCATACCTCCGTGAGCGCGCTAACCTCTAAAGACGCATTGCCGGATCAATCTCTTCCGCAGACTCGTCACAACCCACCCGTGCGGCCGAAACTCGAAAAGTCTCGCTAAAGCCGAAGTTTGATATACTGGTCCGCTAATCGAACCACTTGCGGACTGGGAATCTAGCAGGCGGGCATAACGCTGTCAAGAGGCTTGCGAGTGCTCGAAAAGTGCTCTTCACGTCCTCGAGCTTCTAATCAATTCGGAAGATATTGAGATTTGACCCATGCCCATCGACGAAACCCTGCGAACACAAATCGAAACGTATGTTACCCATCTCAATGGTCTAATCCGCCGCGGGCGCGAGCTCGGTGACACGCTGATGAAGGACCCCTCAAACCCGGCAGCGATGGCGGCAACTCGCGCCTGGCAGGAAGACTGCGGCATAACCATCAATCAATTGTCCGGAGGCAGCAAGTCGCATTGGCTGGCACGCACTTTCAGTGGCGCATTTCTGATGCGCTCCTCAGATGGCCGCGCCGCCCAAGGCGCGCCGCCGGCGGAGATCGTCAAGCGCTTGATCGACGTTCTCGAGCAGGCCATTACCACGCTCTCCGGAATGGAAGATGGCGCGAACGCTTCAGGGAACACCACTGCACCTTCGTTATCGGATGCGCCGGCTCCGCGCCGCTTTGAGTTTGTTCACAACTCCGATCTTCGCCCTGTGCTTGAGCAAGCTTACGCCGATAGCCGCCGAGCGCTCGAGCAAAAAGATTATGGTGTCGCGCTGCGCACTTCTTGTGGAATCCTCGAAGCCATCGTCACCGACGCCTTGGAATTCAAAGGCCCCGATGCGCTAGCCGCATCAGGAGCGCCAGCTGGAAAAATTGGCGACTGGCCGTTCGAGGCGCGACTCGCTGCCGCAGAAAAGACCGGCCTCATTCGCGGCGGCTGTGCCCGCCTGCCTAAAATAGCGCGAAAGTATCGAGCCCACGCGAATGCCAACAGCGACGCAACCGAGCCAGTTTCCGAGCGCGAGGCACGGCAAACTGGTCAAGTACTTCACGTCATCATGCGAGACTTAGATCCAGGCCGCTAAAGAGTGTAGCAACTCCGATTTTCGCGAGAGCACGACTTTTACCCTGAGTTGCGAAGCGCAGTCGCGCCAACCCGCCCAAGATCCGGGTCGTTTCAGCCGCCGCAACTCCGATTTTCGTCAGGGCACGACTTTAGTCGTGCCGTAGCTGACCCAAATTCGCTGCGGCTTTAGCCGCTGAGGGTCGATTTTTACCGTTCACGGCCAGACTTTAAATACGCGCTGGATTTTTTATTTTGACTCTGCGCTGATCGAAGGGCTTAATCTTCCAAATCTTGTCGAAAAACCGGTTGCGAAGGATTCACGCTCCCATCGATGACCGCCACCAGCAGATTCCCGAACGCGTTCCTGGCCTCTTCCAACGACCCGTACCCGCGTTCCCGCTGTAGCGCTCCGCTTTCCGAATATACCAGCGTGAAATAACGCCCCGAGGCATACTGAAGTTCGAGCAATTTGTTCGGCATGTCGGGATCGCCTTCCTGTCCCAACACATCCATCAGCGCCACCGTCCACTGCACGCCTTTCGGGTCCTTAACGACCTCGCGCTCGATGTATTGCCATTCGTCCATGCTCCAAAGCGGCATATTTATTTCAGCAGTTGGTCCAGCGCTCTCGCCACTTGCGAACCAGTAAACGGTTTTGGCACCAGCAAGGTTTTTTGTGCTTTCCGCGAACGGAGGCTCGCATCAGCCTCCTCCGGAGTGTCGCTGATGATTACGATGGGAATTTCGGCATGTTCCGCATTCTGGCGCACAGCATCGAAGAGCGCTTCGCTCATATCGTAAGAGGAACAATCCAGCACCAACGCGTCCGCCCGTTGCTCTGTGAGTAGTTCGTTGACGCTGACGGTATATCCCGCCGCGAACACCTCGTACCCCGCGTCGCGCAGCGCAAACGACAAAAGCTCGGCAATCTCCGGCGTGTCGTCGATCAGCAGTATCCGGCGTGAAGGCACTCTACTTCTTGCCGACGTTTCCGGTGCCAGGCAGCCGCTTCTTCTTGCCCTCGCACGGCTCCAGATCCATCACCCATATGCGGCCGCCCGCCGTGTAGTAAGCGCGGTGGTCGTTCTCCACCATCGCGCCCCAAGCCTCCAGCGTGCGCATGGCAAACGTCACTCCTTCGAAGTTGTTGCGCGCGTGGTTCAGCACCTCATTGGTATGCCAGTTGTCCGTGAGGATCGCGTCGCCGCCGTGTACGCGCATCACAGTGTAGTAGCGGTCGAAAGCCGCTTCCGGCCGCACGTCGCGTGTCGACCCTCTCTTTTTTCCCTCGGTGACGATATAGCTTTCCTGCGCCTCAGGAGCCGCGGGTGGTACCGTTGCTTTGGTGTTCATATAGTTTGCGCCACCGTCTCGGCTTCTGCCGCAGCCGACATATTTACCAGGTTCTTCGCATCTGCCGCCTGAATCAAAGCCTCCGGCAGTTCAACGCCCATCATGCGCCATTGTTCATTGGCAAACTTTTGCAGCTTGGCGATATGTTCCGCGTGCAGATGGCCGAAGCGCCCTTGCAGTTTCAAATATTCCGACACTGGCCGCATCGTCTGTGGCCGAAAGCTGTAATCATAAGCGCGCTTCTCCGGGTTCCACTCCCACATCGGATAGAGCCCGCATTCCACCACCAGCCGCCCAAGATCGATCGACCGCGGCGTCTCATACACGAAACCTTTCTGACATGGCGTGTACACCATCAGATAGGAAGCGCCCTTGTTATTCAGGCCCTTTCGTACTTTGTTCATCAAGTCGATGGGATAGCCCACGCTCGCGGTCGCCACATAGCAGTGTGGATGCCCAGCCGCCATCATTCGCGCGAGGTCCTTGGGGAACAGCTTCTTCCCCTCGGGTACCTCTGGTCCTGGCGGCGAAAAGGTCGTCATGCCGCCATAAGGTGTCCGTGACGACGCCTGAATACCCGTGTTCGCGTACTGCTCGTTGTCGTAGCAAATAATCAGGCAATCGTGATTACGATAGAGCGCTCCTGAAATCGAAGCCAACCCAATGTCCGAAGCGCTGCCGTCGCCCGCCTCGCAAATAATATTCGGGAACTTGCCCTGCCACTTGCCCTTCCGGATCATGGCTTCGTACGCGGCAGCCACGCCTGCGGTGAAGCTGCCCGCGCTGCCAATCTGCGTGTGCGCCCACGGCACATTGTACGGCGTGCACAGATACGAACTGTTCGCCACGTACATGCAGCCCGTCGGCCCCACCAGAATCGTATTGTCGCCGGCCGCTTTGCTCGTCATGCGGTACTGAATCGAAGGCCCGCAACCCGCGCATGTCCGGTGGCCCGGTACGAAAGGCTCCGATGAGGGCAATTCCGGATTGAAGAATCGCGCCCCTTGGTTCGGGCTCCCTAGAATCGGCAGTAGCTGTCGTTGAACTTCAATCGTTGGCATCTCATTTCCTCCAATGTCGTTGTGTGGCCCTTCCATACCGCTAACAATACGTTCTAGTGTTCGAATCCGACCCAATGCGTGCGCTTCTCAATCTTGCCCCGCTTCTGCGCCTCCATCAGTTTCTCGGTCATCCAGTAAAACTCTTTCAACACGATAGCCTCGCCGCCCATTCCCGCCATGAACGACATCACCAGCGGCCGCTTGTCGCTTTCGTATAGAGCCGCGCAAACCTCGGAGTACAGCACTCCGCCGCTGCTCACGCTGCCCAGACCCATGTTGGTCTCGATCACGCCCACAACTTTGAACTTGCTCAGAGCTTCCCGCACGCGTTCCGTCGGATATGGCCGAATGGTTCGTAGCCGTACCATGCCTACCTTGATTCCGCGGTCGCGCATGTGCTTAATCGCGAAGCGCGCAGTCACAGCATGCGCACCCTGCAAGAAGAACACTACCTCCGCGTCGTCTGTCATAAACTCTTCGAGCCAGGCATCGTACTTTCGCCCGAATATTTTCGCGAACTCCTCGTGCACCTGCTCAATCACCGGCATCGATTCTTCCATCGCCCTCGCGCGCTCCAATTGCAGCGGCGGACCCTGCTCCGGCATGATCTGCGGCCCATGCGATACTGGATGTCGTGGATCGAGCGGATAAGGATGCTTGTAGGGCGGCAGAAATTCCTTCACCTGTCCCGTGTCGGGCAATTCCACGTCGCCCGTGATGTGCGACACGAAGAATCCATCTTGACAGACCATCTGAGGCAGCAGAACGCGCGGATCTTCTCCGATGCGATAGGCAATCAGGTGATTGTCAAACGCTTCCTGCGCGTCGCAAGACCACCCCATCAGCCATCCCATGTCCCGCGTCGAAAGTGCGTCCGTGTGCTCCGACCCGAAATCGCCCGGGGGATCCAGTGTGCGGTCCGCAATCATCATCTGTACCGGCATGCGGCTCCCGGAAATCGGCGAATAAAGTTCGTAAGCAAACTGCACGCCCACGCCCGAGCTTCCGGTGAACACGCGCGCACCGCTCGACGACGCGCCGTGCGAGATGCTCAATTGCGAGTGCTCGCTATCGGCCACGATATACTCCGCGTCGAGCTCTCCATTGGCCACCATCTGCGCCAGAGCCATCATCGTGGCGGTATAAGGCCGTATGGGATAAGCCGCAATCACGTCCACGTCGGCGTACTTGGCGGCCTGCGCCGACGCCACGCAGCCATTGATCCGCACCATTCTTTTCTTTACGTCCGCTGCCGTTGCCATGGTTCGCTCCGATCCTGAAAATATCCCTAAATGTTTTTCGTCGCTCGGTCGCCCAGATGCTTCAATTCTTCCGCCTGTCGTCCGTGCAGCCCCGGCGAGATCGCGAACGCCGTATCCATTCGCACTACGCCGGTTTCAAAGTCGAGTTCCGGCACGCCCTCCAGGCAGCCCGTCGGACATTCCTCGATGCACACGCGGCATCCCTTGCAGTAGTCCACCAAAATCTTGTAGAGCCCATTCGAACGCACATCACGCACAATGCACGGCTCGGGACAAACCAAATAACAGTTGTCGCAAGCGTTGCAAGTGCCGCAACTGAAGCACCGACTGGCCTCTTCGACCGCTTGCTCTTCCGTGTACGCCTGAATTACTTCCTGTTGTGTTTTGCGCCGGCTGGTCGGAGGCAACAGCTCTTGCTTCACGCGCGGGAAATGCGGGAAGTACGTCATGTTCATGCGATTCAAATCGAATATCACATCCACCGGAATCGTCCGCGGTTCCAGCTTCTCCCCGCGCAATACCTTGTCCAGATTGAACGCGACCCGTTTCCCATCGCCAACCGCATTCACCACCATCAATGGCTGACCCGAGCCCAGTTGCACCACATCGCCTGCCGCGAAAAAGTTCGTATCGCCCAGTCGTCCAAAGCGATCGATCTTGATCGTCCCGCGCTCCGTCTTGAACTCATCGGGCAACCACTTCAGCGAAGCCCGCTGTCCTATCGCGATGATCACGTTGTCCACGGCGAAGCGCTCTGGCTTCGCTTCTTTATCGACGTTGATCGGCGAAGCATTAATCGCACCCGAAAACTTTGCCGGATGCAATTGCAAAGCCTCGATCCTGCCGTTGCCGAGCACCGCCGTTACCGCTCGCCCATGCATCAGCTCCACACCTTCTTCCAGCATGTCGTGCAAATCTTCCGGCGATGCCGGCATCTCTTGAGGGTGCGCTTCCACCGTGATCATGGTCACTTCCACAGCCCCTTGCCGCAGCGCTTCGCGCGCGCAATCGATGGCGGTATTTCCTCCGCCGATCACAGCCACGCGAGCGCCCAGCTTCACCTTGGACGTTCCCATACCAATGTCGCGGAGGAAGGGAAGTCCGTAATGCACGCCGTCTTTATTCTCGCCTTCGGCTCGCACGCTGTTGGGATCGATCAGCCCCACCGCCAGCACGCAAGCGTCGTAATCCTTCTTCAATTGCTCCCAGGTAATGTCCTTGCCGACTTCGCAGTTGGTCCTGATTTCGATACCGAGTTCGACGAGCCGCTCGATCTCGCGGTCCAGCACATCCTGCGGCAGAACCCAGTCCGGAATTCCTCCGCGGTTCAGTCCGCCCGCTTTCGGCGATTTCTCAAGAATCGTCACTTTATAGCCCAGGCGCGCGAGCTGATACGCCGCGCTGTGCCCTGCCGGACCCGAACCCACGACCGCAACTTTCTTGCCGTTAGGCTTACCCGGCTTCACCACGTCTTTCGCCAATGCCTGTCCCAGGTCACCAAGGAACCGTTCGACCGCGCGAATCGAAATGGCCTCATCGTACTTTCCGCGGTTGCAAGCTTGTTCGCAAGGGTGGTAACACACACGCCCCGTAACGGAAGGGAAGGGCATGTCTTCCTTAATCAGCGCGTAAGCGTCCAGATATTTTCCGCGCTTCACCAGATCCAGATACCCCTGGATCTTTTCATTCGTGCCGCAAGCGTTGTTGCAGGGCGGCAGCTTGTCCCGGTACACCGGCCGTATCGAACGCCAGTTGCCAGTCGGAAACAAATCCTGCCCCTTCTCCTGCGTGGGAGCAGGTGTGATGCCGGCGAATGGGACCTTCAGCCACTCTGGTATTTGTGTGCCTTTGGTTGACATGATTTCCTTCCCTAGGCCGCTACTGGATTCAGCGGCATGATGTGTAATTCTTCGAGTGCCAATTTAAATGCGTGCTGGTTCGCGATCATCGGTTGAATCGTTGCCATTTTCACGATGCCCGTGGTCTTGATCACGGCAGCAATCAGCGGAGCGGCGATATCTGGCGCAATCGATTTGTTGCGCTCTGCAGCCCCTTCCGTCGATAGACGATCGAGCCCAAGTTCGCCCAACCTGTAATACAGCCATTTGTGGTCCGCTATCTTCGCCGCATCCACGCATACAAGCTGCGCCAGCCGTTCGGCGCCCGGCACAAAACGAATCATGTACTCCGGCGTGTAATGGGTGTTGATCACCAGCGTGCCGCCCGGAGGCATCCCGCGCATGTAATCCCAACCCTTCACCATCGTACCCTCGACCAGCACCACGATATTGGGGTGCTCGTTTTCGTAGGTCAGCTCGTTCTCCAGCACTTCATCGCTCACGCGGCAATACTTACGCGTCGGAGCGTTCGTGCGGTCGGGATTGTCCACATAATTCTCCATCGCCTGCGCGTGCTTGCCTTCCAGCCGTGCGGAAGCGGAGATAGAATTCACGATGTCGCGCCCTTCTTTGTCCATAATGATGCCGCGGGTCCAAACAGTAAGTTCTGTATAAGCCATAGTTAACCTCGCGCTCTGGTGGATGCGTCAGGGTAGGAATCCCCGGCGCTATTCTTAACGTTATTGCCCGACGAGCTTTCTGGATTCAATTGCTTGCGGCTTCCGAGATCGGATTCCAGAACCTTCAGGAAATCGTTGCGCAACACAACGAACGGCGCGGCCCGCGTGCCATCCTGAAATTCCGCAATCGCTAAGAGAGTCGCTTTCTTGCAAAGACTCTCAATATCAGCGCCGGTCAAACCTTCCGTTCGCCCGGCGAATTCTTCGAAATCGATATCGGGCGCCAGCGGCACGCGCTTGCAACAAAGCCGCAGAATCGCTGCGCAGTCGGCCATATCCGGTTTTGCGAACGGGATTTTATAGTCGAAGCGTCCGCTTCGTAATAGCGCTGGCTCAATCCGCTCCGGGCGGTTCGTCGCCGCCAACAAAATTACGCCTTTCACATCGCGCAAGTTGTCGATCTCGCGCAGAAGCTGGCTGAGGATTCGTTGAAAGACGTCGGTGCCGAATTGATCGGCGCCGAACTTCGGCGCCAGCGCGTCAATCGTATCGAAAAACAAGATGCAGGGCGCCGCTCGTCTGGCTTTCTTGAAAACTTCGCGCAACGCTCTTTCCGATTCGCCCAGCCATTTCGAATACAGTTGCGGCCCATCGATCGCGATCAGCGGGATCTGTTTTTCACCCGACAGCGCTCGCGCCATCGCCGTCTTTCCGGTCCCCGACGGGCCCGCTAGCAGAATTCCGCGCGGCGGCGCTAATCCAACCTGCTCGTATATCTCGTCGCGCATGTGCGAATGCTCGATCACCGCATCAAGCAGACGCTTTACCTCCTCGAGCCCTCCCAGCGACGCGAAGTTGGTTGTGCTTTTCTCGATGAAGAATTCGCGGGTCGCGCTCGGCTCCACTTCCTTCAAGCCCGCCAGAAAATCTTCACGCGTAACCTCCAGCTCGTCCAGTTCCGTAGATACTGCGCCGTCGGTCTCAAATGGAAAGGACGAAAGGAATCCGCGCAACGCAATCATGCCCACTTCCTGTCCCAATGCTTCCAGGTCCGCGCCCACGAAGCCGTGAGAATGCTCGGCGATTTCTTTTAGGTTCACATCAGACGCCAGCGGCATAGCGCGCGTATGAATCTTCAGTATTTGCAGCCGAGCTTGCATATTCGGAACTCCGATTTCAATTTCGCGATCGAAGCGCCCCGGACGCCGCAGCGCTGGGTCGAGAACCTCGGGAATGTTTGTGGCCCCGATTACGATCACTTGGCCGCGCGCCACGAACCCGTCCATCAAACTCAGAAGTTGCGCCACTACACGCTTTTCCACTTCGCCGGAAACCTCCGCGCGTTTGGGTGCCACTGCGTCGATCTCATCGATAAAGAGAATCGACGGCGAATGGCGCGCTGCCTCTTCGAATACTTCGCGCAGCTTGGCTTCGCTCTCGCCATAAAACTTGCGCATAATTTCCGGGCCGTTCAGGTGGATGAAATGGACGCGGCTTTCTGCCGCTACGGCGCGGGCAAGCAACGTCTTGCCCGTGCCAGGGGGACCGTATAGCAGCACGCCCTTCGGCGCCAGAATTCCCAGCCGCTCAAAAATACGCGGATACTTCAGCGGCAGCTCAACGATTTCTCGCACCCGCTCCACTTCGCGCTCGAGTCCGCCGATATCTTCGTAGGAAACCGCGGGAGCGCGAGCCGCCGTTTTCTCGCCTTCCACCACTCGCAGGTCGGTGCGCTTTCCGATCACTACCGGTCCGGAGGGAATCGTGCGCACGACCTGGAAGTTCACGGCCTTGGCAAAGGTCGGCACACGCACCACCCCACCTGCCATCACTGGGACGCCTACGAGATCTTCGAGCATGCGCTCCGGCGCAATCGTCGCCGGCGCAGCCCCCACCCACAAAGGCGAAAGACGAACAGCCACGGCTTGTTCGTGCTCCACGGGCGTCACCGTCACTTGTTCCTGCAAACCCGCGCTGCAATTGCTCCGACACGTGCCGTCAATTTGAATCATGCCTTCGAATCCGTCGTCTGAAAGTTCCGCCCGTCCCACAGCGACTGTGCCGCCGGTAATCTTCAATACGTCGCCCGTTCGCGCGCCAATCCGTTGCAAATCGGCAGGTGCCAATCGCGCAATTGCGTGCCCGATGTCTTCCACACGCGCCTCTGCCACGCGCAGTGTCAGCGTTGCTACGGAAGACGATTTGGAAATTTCGGTCATGGCCCGACGCGCAACCTCTTCTGAGCTTGGCGATCGAATCCGTCGAAAATCACCGCCAGAAGACTCCTGCTAGAAAAATTCCTAAATCGATAGCCTTATTCGCGACGATCCTGCCCACCCGAAGCCTCTCACTTGTTAAAATCGTTGTTCAGTACGATCTCTTCCACGTCTTCAATATGCCGCCGCATCGCGGCCTTGGCCGCTTCCGCGTCGTGCCTTTTGATCGCGCCCAATATCCGCCGGTGTCCTGCCAGCGATTTTTGCGACCGCCCTTCCACCTGCAGCGACTTTTCGCGCGTATCGCGCAGCAGATCCATCAAAGTGTCGATCACCTTCAGCACCACGGAGTTCCCAGATGCCAAAGCGATGCTGTAGTGGAATTCCGCATCCTCAGCGATTGCCGCTTCTCCCTGATTCTGCTTTTCCTCTTGCCGCTTCAAAATATCTTCCATCTCGGCGAGTTCTTCCACGGAAGCATGCGTTGCAGCACGCGCCGCCAGCGGCGGTTCCAGCATCTTGCGGAAATCCAGCAGCTCGGTTACTTGTTCGCGCTTGCGCTCCAGCGCGTTCGCAAACGGACTGATCTTTGCCCCCGCCGATAGTTCGCGAACGATAGTCCCAGCGCCTTGGCGCGGTTCCACCAACCCGACCAGTTCCAGGCTGCGAATCGCATCGCGAATCGAACTGCGGCTAACTTGCAGCATCTCCGCCAATTCGCGCTCCGATGGCAGCTTGTCACCCGGCTTCAGTTTCTTTATGATGAGACGTTCGATCTGTTTGGCGACTTCTTCGTAGACCTTATTCTTGCGTACGACTGCGAAGTCCGATTTGGCAGGCGCTGGCATAAGATAAGTGGTCTGATAAGCGGACCAGCTAACAATCGGAGTATAACCCCGCTGTCAACCCCCTGGCAATTATTTTCATCGGGAGGATACAAGAAAATTATGCCCGATCCTACGATTCACTTGGCCGCTTGCCGCGTCGCACTTTGCGCTAACAGCTTCGTAAGATCATAGATCGTTCGCGTATAGGGCATGTTCACGCCAACCCGCTCGCCCAACTCAATTACCGCCCCCGCCAGTGCTTCCAGCTCCATCGGCCGCCCAGCTTCCAGATCTTGCAGCATGGATGTCTTATGCTCGCCAACTTTCTCCGCTCCCGCCATTCGTTGGTCTATTGAAATCGGTAATTCCATTCCCATTTTGTTGGAGACCGCCTGCACTTCTTCCATGATCTTTCGAATCACCGGAGAGACTCCCGGATCCCGCATAATCTGAACCACCGTTGCACGAGTTAGCGCGCTAACCGGGTTTACCGACGCATTGCCCAACACTTTCACCCAGATTTCATGCCGTATTCGCGCAGTAACCGGGCAGCGTAAGCCCGACGCCACCAGCGCATCCGCAATCCGCCGGCAGCGCTCGGACCGCGAGCCGTCCGGCTCACCAAGCGTGATCCGGTTCCCCTCGATGTGTTGAATTACTCCAGGTGAAGAAATCTCGGTCGAGAAATAGACGATAGACCCAACGACGGAACGCGCTGGAATTGCCGAAGAAATCACTCCGCCCGGATCCACGCGCTCCAGCTGCAATCCTTCCAACTCGCCGCCAAATCCCTGGAAGTACCACCACGGAATTCCATTCTGCGTGCTGACAACGGTAGTCTCCGGCCTCAGCACCGGCTTCAACTGCGGCGCAAGCTGCGGCAGGCCATGCGCCTTCACCCCAAGAAAAACAACATCAACCGGCCCCACTTCTCTCAGCGAATCCGCAATCGCCGGCCGCGCCACAAAATCCCCCTCCGAGCTTTTCACCTTCACACCGTGCTCTTGCATTGCGCGAAGATGCGGCCCCCGCGCGAAGAGCGTCACATCGAAACCGGCGTGCGCCATGCGTGCGCCAATGTAAGCGCCGATGGCCCCAGCCCCCGCGATCAGAAATTTCATGCTTGGTCCGCGAGTGCTGCGGCCACAGCTCGCCGCCGAATTTTTCCAGTCGCGGTGGTGGGAATGCTCTTCACCAGGTAAATCTTCTTTGGAACCTTGTATTCAGCAAGCAACTCACGGCAGAACCTGATTAGCGCCAACTCATTTACTTTATTATCTTCGTGCAACACCACCGCCGCGGCCACTTCTTCACCCAGCGTCGGATGCACGCAGCCAAACGTGACCGCCGCGGACACCGCGGGATGTCGCAGCAAAATTTCGTCCACTTCATGAGGCGCGATATTCTCGCCGCCGCGAATGATGATGTCCTTGATTCTGCCGGTTAAATGCAAATAGCAATCATCGTCCAGCATTCCTTCGTCGCCCGTCCGAAACCATCCATTCACGAATGCGCGAGCGTTCGCCTCCGGATTATTTTCATATCCGCGAAATACGTTAGCTCCCTGTATCGCCACTTCGCCTCGCTGGTTCGTTCCCAGTTGATTGCCTTCTTTGTCCATGATGCTGATCCGAAGCCCAATTCCCACGCCCACCGATCCTGCCTTCCGATGTCGAGGCGGCAGCGGATTCGTCGTCATCTGGTGCGCCGCTTCCGTCATTCCATAAGCTTCCACAAACGGCACTCCAAACAGTCCCTCGATTTTGTGAATCAGCTCCGCCGACAAAGGAGCGCTGCACGAACGTATGAACCGCAAAGTGGCCGCTTCCGGCGGTTTATGATGTGCGCGCGCCAACAGCACCTGATGCATGGTGGGCACGCCCGAATACCAGGTCACGCGATGTTCTTTCACCGTGCGCCAGAAAGAAAGCGCGTTGAACTTGGTGGGAACAACTACCGTTCCTCCCGAAAGCAAAGTGGCCATCAGCGACCCAATCAAACCATGCACGTGGAACAGCGGCATGATGCAGAGCGCGACATCGTCCGGCGAAAGCGCGTAGCTGTTCGCAATATTTGCCGAAGATACCGCCAGATTAAAATGTCGCAAAGGAACGCGCTTCGGCCGCCCCGTGCTTCCGCTGGTGTGCAACACCAACGCAATGTCGTCAGCCGTGGGCTCGGTCACAGCCCCGCCATTCCCAGCGCCCTCTAGCCGCACGTTGCCGTCTTCACTCATTTTCACCGATAGCACACGGACCTTCTTGTCCGCAGCTGCGCTGCGCGCGAATTCCGCTCCTACCGGCGGACACAGCAAAATTTTCGCGTTGGTATCACCCAGAAAAAACAGAAACTCCTCGTAGGGATAGGCCAGATTCAAAGGTGCCGCTGTTCCGGCAATCGATGCGGCAAGAAAGCTCACGATAGACGGCAATCCGTTCGGCAGCGCAATCGCCACCGTATCTCCGCGACGGATTCCCGCCGAAGCCAATGCCTTCGCCATGTCCAGGACCTGCTCCCGCAGCGATTCGTAAGTCACTCGAATGCCAAGCTCGGGAACCACCACGGCTGTGTGACTGTCAGCAAACTGTAGGACTTCCAGCAGGGTGTCGGCCGACTTTAGTCTCATTCGTTTTCGCCTCGGGCGCAGTTCTTCAGTAGTCGAATTGCATCGCGCGCTTGCTAGCTCCGGACAACGGTGCTTCCATTCCCCGTCCTGCAATTGCTCCCTGACTCGTTCTGCTAATCGACAGGAACCAAACCGCACTTAAAGTCCGCATTACCTGCAGTTTGACACTGAGCGCCTATCAACCCAGCGCTGTCAAACAAATTCGCTTTATCTCCTTAATAAGCTTTCTGTATTGCCTTGCCTGAACATTCAGACCTAAATCGGTGAGTGCCGGCCCTGCACGATCAGTTCCTCCGCGACGCGCAGTGCTTGTGGAAGTGTCTCCGCTGCCTTGCGATCGATTTCGCTTGGCAAATCGCGTTGAATTTTTGCCAACTCCTCGTCGAATAGACGCGTCACCAAAGTGGGGGAGTGTTCCACCGCCGCGCCATCGTTTCCAGGAACTTTCACTTTGTGTCGCACGCGCTGCGCAATCATCAGCCGGTAGATGCGGTCGGTGGCCAGATCTTCCATATAACCGTCCAACAGGCTGGCGCCTTTTCCGTTCAGCACTCCGTTGCGATAACGAATCACCGTGCGCACCGCCGCGCGCGTTCCATCCAGAGTAATTTTGCCGACACCCTTAGGAACTGGCCGCAAGTCGGGATGCCCGCTCGCTAGCTTCGGCCGTTTTGAAATTTGATTCGGGAAAGGGAACTGCGCCACCGCGATCTCGTTCTGATCCGGATGGCCCGTCCACGCCCCGTCCATCAAACAGTTCGCTTCGTTCTGCTTGTCTTGTTTCAGCGCTTTCATAGCCCGCTCGTTTAGTTGCTTGTCCGTGCGGCTGGGAAAAAGTGCGGTCATTCCCCCGATCGCGTGCGCTCCGTGCTTGTGACAGATTTCAGGCATCAGCATCCGGAAATTCTGGAAGAATGCCACGTCGTGCGGAATGGTATTGCGATCCGGCAAAATCCAGTCGGGATCTTCCATCATGAAATCGATCAGCGACGCCATGTAATCCCAGCGGCCCAGATTCAAACCCAGGCAGTGCTCGCGCAAATTAAAAAGAAATTCCTCCATCTGATAGGCCAGTGGATGCGCTTCCACCAGCGCCATGCACTTGATGTAGTCCTTAGGCAGTCCTTTGGATTTCGCAAGAGTCTGGAACAGATCGCGCCACCAGAACGCTTCCTCGGCAGACTCGCTCTTGGGGATGTACACCGAGAAGTTATGCGGCAACCATGCCGGATCGATTTGGTGCCAAATCATGGCTAGATCGAACAGGGAAGCGGAAACTAGCTCGTTCTTGATCACCCCGCCCTGGCTGATGTGCAGCCCGCGCGGCCGCACCCAGGTCACGGTCTTTGAACGATTCACTGTTACTTTCTTGCCTCGCTTCTTGTCGTCGTAACTCAGCTCGTACTTGTAGGCGGCGATAGTATTTTTTATCGCCAGCATGATGTTTTCCCATCGGTTGGCTGTGGAATCTTCCAGATCGATCATCACCGCGGGAGATCCCGAGTTCAGCAGTTTCACCGTCAACTCTGCGTCGTCCCCCGGACCAGTCATCTGATTGCTCTGATCCGCGCACCACTCCGGAACTTCGATTCGCCAATCGCTGCTCGTCGCCTCCGACGCTGGCAAATACTGCGGCGGATGCCCCTCATGTGACGCTTGTAACACTTCCGCGCGTTTGGCCGCTATATTCTCTTGCCGGGGAGTGAATTGTCTGTGCAGCGGCAACAAAAAATCAAGGAAGCCCTTGGGCAGGTCCTGCTCGGGATTTAAATCAGTCGGCGCGTAGTTCATGGGTTGAAAGACGGTCCTTCAACACGCAAAGCCTGTCATCCTCAAGGTTTCAGCCAAGCTTGCGCCATCATGGCAGGGCCTTAATGCGGAGTCAAACACCTGGAAGTACCTAAACGCCTCACGTACCTGGCACTAAAGACCTAGTACGCCATCACAAAAAACCTTCTGCCTTTCCGATACCTGATTGAAATGTTGAATCCGAGAAAGCTTATCAAGTCTGTATTCACTTGCGCTTTGAGTCATGAATGTAAGCCCAACATCCGCGTCCTCACCGCGTCGTAACAAAAAAGTACGCGCTCATCGCTAGGCCAACTCCGATCACCAACGCTCGCACTTTCTGAGGATCGGCCTTCTGCGCAAAACGCGCTCCGAACCAGCCGCCGGTCAAAGCGCCTGCCATCATCACCGCGAACTGCGGCCACAAAACCGCGCCCGCCAGGATGAACGTAACCACCGCAGCCGCGTTAATCGCTGCCGCCAGCAGCGTTCTGATCGCGCCGATGGCATGAATATCCCGCATTCCCAGCGCTGCGAACATTCCTAACATCACAAATCCAATCCCCGCGCCAAAATATCCACCGTACACCGCCAAGAGCAACTCAATAAACGAACACACCGTAATCGCGCGCCACGACGCCTTCTGAAGATCATCACTCACCGCGCTCTTACCGGCGAAGGACCGGATCTTATTGCCAAATGCGAAAAGCAACGTGCCGCTCAGCAACAGCCACGGAACAAAGTGCAGAAAAGTACGCTGTGGAGTTTTCAGCAGAAGCAGCGCACCCATCCAACCGCCGCCAACGCTGGTGACCAATAGCGGAATCAAAAGACGCATCGGTACGTCCAGGCGTTTCAGGTACGCAATAGAGCTCGCGGCCAACCCCGGCCAAAGTGCGACCGTATTCGTGGCATTGGCCTGCACCGGAGGCACTCCGGTGAACAGCAGCGCAGGAAAAGAAATGAAGCTCCCACCGCCCGCTAATGCATTCAGAGTTCCCGCGATCACCGCGGCGAAAAACAGAAAGACAGCGTGGCTGAATTGGAATGTCATGAAATAAGAGATGATCGGACGAGACACCACGGCTCACAACTGCATTATTGCTACGCAGGGAAATATGACTTAGCAGTGCGCCGGAAACAAGCCGCTATTGCACAGCGGCCTTGGCTTTTTTCCTCACTGCGGCCAGTAGCTGCGGAGGCAGCGCGGAATAGCCTTCCAGAACTGCGGTCTGTTGGCCATCCGTGTATATCCATTCCAGAAAATCGCCCAGTGAAGCCGCGCGCGTCGGATCCGAGATTAGAGTTCGCAGGTAAATCCAGGTGAAACTTGTAATCGGAAAAGAATCGGCTCCAGGGGCGTTAGCTAGGGAACCGGTGAAGTTATTCCAGCCGGGTTCTTCCGCTGCCCTGCACGCCGCGGAAATGCTTTCCTTGGAACCCTTCACAAATTTACCGGCGGCGTTCAAGACCGCCGCTTGAGGAATATTCGTCTTCACTGCATATTGATACTCCACGTACCCGATTGACCCGGGATTGTTCTTCACCTTGTCCGCCATATCAGAACTTCGTTCGGCCGCTTCGCCGACGGGCCATTTGGGCGAAGGCGAAACTCCCACTTGAGAACGAAACTTGGAACTCACCTTCGATAAAAAATCGGTGAAAACATAGTTGGAACCCTTTCCCGCCGGCCGGTTGATCACCTGGATCGGAAGATTGGGTAAAGTAATATCCGGATTCAGCTTTGCGATTTGCGATGAATTCCACGTTTTTATATCTCCCAGATAAATTGCCGCCAGCACCTCCCCTGAAAGCCGAAGGTCCTGGTGTACATCCGGGAGATTGTATATAGGCACAATTCCAATCAGCACCACCGGCAGTTCAATCAAGCTGCCTTCTTTCCGCTCTTTCTCGGTGAGCTGAGCTTCACCGGCGCCAAAGTCGCTCGCGCCGCGCGTGATCTCTTTAATCCCCTCACTAGTGCCTATCGGAACGTATCGGAACTGAATCTTGGCATTGCGCTTGTCATAATCTTGCGTCCACCGATTGTAAAGAGGCGCCGGTACACTCGATCCGGACCCTACCACCACCACTGCGCTCTGGCCCTGCGTCGAAAAGGTGAATAACGCCAGCGTGAAAAGGAACAACAGTCCGATAATCGAAAGTGAACGGCGGCTATAGAGCCGCTGTGCAACGCTCCATTGCAGGAATGTTCCGGGCAACTTCATGCGTGCTCCTCCTGATCGTAGCCGAGCATGTAATTCGAGCTCACGCTCTTGGCCACCGGGGGCCCCAAGGCAGCTTATATCCGTAACTTACCATCCTTGTGCAACGCTAAACTGCCGCGAAAAAAGCCTTGTTGTCAGAACTACAACGTCGCGCAACAGGTTCAAAGGTTTTGAGGAAAAACCGCAGACAGAAAAGGAGAAAAGCTGAAAACAGGTCTGATCGAATCACGCCACGTTTCACTACACTGAGTTACCGCGTGCCTCGGATTTAAGGATGCCGTCGAGTTCGCCGGGATCGAAAGCGAGATGCGTGGCGTCCTCTCGACTCAAGGAGCCTTGTGTAATGAGCCGCGCTAAACACTCTTCCAGACTGAACGAGCCTTTCTTCTTGGTGAGCGTGATTTCTTGGCGCAAGTACTGAAGAGCGTTATGACGAATGTGTTGGCGCGCCCCGAAACCAATCATCAGAAGCTCGGCCACGGGGATTTGCTCGCCGCCCGTTACCGGCACAAGAATCTGCGTAAGAACAGCGGCCATTGCCATCGCTAATTCCTGTCGTATCGTATTTTGACGCTCGACTGGAAATGAGTCGGAGATCCGGCCGATTGTTGACGCAACGTCTGTCGTATGCAAAGTGGGAAAGAACCAAGTGGCCAGTCTCCGCCGCAGCCACGGCAATCCGCATGGTTTCAGAGTCGCGCATTTCGCCCACTACTAGAACGTCAGGTGCCTGGCGCAGAGCCGCGCGCAGCGCCGTCGGAAAATCCGGAGCGTCCGTACCGATTTCCACCTGCTCTACGATGCTGTGAATGTGCTTGTGCTCGTATTCAATTGGATCTTCGATAGTGACGATATGGCGAGATTCGTTTTTATTGATCTCGTTAACGAGCGCTGCGAGCGTTGTGGTCTTGCCGGCTCCTGCGGGACCTCCGATCAACACAAGTCCTCGCGGCAGATGAGCGAGAGCTTCCACCGAGGGCGGAAGGTGTAGATCGGGAAGGGATGGAACTTTCGCGGGCAAGGCTCGCACGGCCGCCGCCGCGTTGCTACGTTCGCGATGGAGATTGATTCGGAAGCGTCCGAGACCGGGAACCCAATAGGACGAATCTGCAATCTGGTTTTTTCGATAGAGTTGCAAGGCGTGAGATGTGAGCGCAGGAAGAACCGCGGCCTCAATTTCAGCGCCGTTGAGTGATCCAGATTCGAGCTGACCTACTTTTCCCTCAAAGCGTAAACACGGAGGCGCGTGGGGAACCAGGAGCAAATCGCTCCCACCTTGTTGAACCAGCGCGGTGAGCCAACGATCGAGCAGCCGCGTGGCCGACAAATCCGAGACAGTCACCTCGCGGTCGTCGTTGAGATCGCTAACGATTCGATTGAGTTCTGGCGACTCGGCCATCTCCACTCCGCAAAGTAAAAGTATATGATGCCGCGCGTCTTTATGGATTTATGCTTACGCCGAACGAATCGGCGCTGGCGGCGCGACGATCTCAACAAGTCCGGTGGCCACGTCATACACTAGGCCCGATATAAGCCACGTGCTCGGTAATCCGGGAACCGCCCGCAGCGCAGCAACGTCGGCGGCAACCGCCGCGCGGGGATCGGTGACCGCTTTTGTCTTGAGTTCACCTTCCGCTATTTGAAAATAAGGTGCCAGCGCTGCGGGGTCGCGGGCCAGGCGAGTGATGCCGCAATCGGTGTGTTGAAGCACGATCATGTGAAATTCCCCGCCGCCTCCCGGAACTTCTCCGGCAACCTGACCGATACGTCCGAGTAGAGCCAACTGCTGCAACAACCCTGGGGTGATTCGTCCACCGATATTCCGCAGCACGACGGCCTCGCCCGGTTGAATTCCAAGGACATGAGCCGGATCCGCGCGCATATCAGCGCAACCGATAATGAACGCCTTTACCTTGAGCATCGCCTGCGGAAGCGAGGGCATGAGTGTGCCCGCAGCAGACTGTTTAGCGGCAAATTCTTTGTTACGTTGTAACAAGTTATCGAGACTGTTCATGCTGATTCCCCTGAAATTGAGTTCGGGCGATTCGGCCATCCGCACTCCGCAAGTGAAGTATATGACGCGGTGCCACGCGAGTCGAGCCGCGCGACTCGGCGCTCAGTCGAAGCGGTGGCAAGTTGCATCCCGATTAATCGGCAGAAAGAAGGCAGCCTCGGGGGCGGAGGCGCTAAATTCCGATCAGAGAAGGATCGGCGTGGCAGTTCCATTGGGCAGATATTTTGAACTGCCGCGTCGTAGTGCAGTTACCAAGTTCAGTTCGGCGTCGAATAGCCACGAAGGGTCGCGAAGTTGACGCTTGGGCCAAAAACTGGAGTCGGCGTCGACCCAGTCGGAATCACAATTCCATTGGCGAACTGATGGCTCGCCTTTTCGGTTGAAGTTTACGGTTGTCGCCACTGAGGGACGCCTAGACATCCAACCCGCCGGAATAATTCCTTCAGATACGCTCCGTGACAGAAAGCCGGATCTTCTTTTCGCCGTTGACTCCCAAACCCGCGCGTCGCACGATAAATGCGCCAACTATGTCCGCTGCCCCTATGTCCCACCATGAAGTCGAATCTTTAGCCCGAGAACTCATGTCCGCGTACGAGACGGGCCAAATGGTCCCGGTCTCTCCTTCAGCGCGCCCCGGTTTCGACCTCAACACCGCCTATGAAGTAGAAACAAAACTCAAGCAGTTCCGCGAAGCCGACGGACATAAAGCCGTCGGTCGTAAGGTTGGCTATGCCAATAAGGCCATGTGGCGCGTTTTCAAACTCGAAACCCTCGTCTGGGCTCACATGTATGACGACACTGTTCATTACGCCGACAACAACTCCGCCACACTCTCAATCGCGCATCCTCGTTTGCTGAAGATCGAGCCCGAAATTGTTTTTCGTCTGAAACAGCAGCTCACCGCAGAAGCCTCCGACGCCGCCTCCGCGCTCGCATCCGTAGACTGGCTGGCCCTAGGCTTCGAAATCATTGATTGCCCTTTCCCAGATTGGAAATTTCAGCCCAGTGACTTTGTAGCCTCCTTTGGACTTCACGCTGCTCTGGTAGTTGGCCAAAGAATCCCCGTCCAGCTCCACGATACGGTCAACTTACTTGACCAACTTAGCGCCTTCAAATTGCGCATCTCCAAGGGCGGAGAACTTGCTGGTCAAGACGCACCGAGGAGTTCTGTAACGAGTCCTGATCTTGTGGAAGAAGACTCGGGCAAAAACTCTGCCAGGAGTTCCGCATTAGCTGATGGATCTTCCGGGAAAAGTTCCCTGAAGAGTGCTGAATTTGTAGAAGAGGGCTCCGGCAAAAATGCCCTGAAAAGTCCCGCCCTGTGCCTGGCCGAACTCGGCGTCGCCATCGCCCGCCGCTTTCCATCGCATCCGCTCAGCGCCGGAGAAATCGTCAGCTCCGGCACGCTTACGGTAGGCCATCCGATCGTCAAGGGAGACGTTTGGACAGCCGAGGTCGACGGAATCCCTCTCCCGCCCCTGACCCTCCGCCTCGCCTAAATTCAGCCAGCGTAGGCTGCGAAAATCCTGTTCGAAACGTCGAATCCGCTGGCTTGTCGTTTTCAGGTCTTTGTCAGACCCAGTACCTCAATCTTGTCGAGTCGTGCAAATCGGTAGATATGTATGAATCAGGAGTAGCGTCTTTCCCGGCGCTTTGTGCGCACCCAGACCGGCCGACGGCGTGCGCAAAGGGCTAGGAAGTCGCCGCGGGCTTTGCATCAGTAGGTTGCACCTTCTCGAGGAGTTGCGCGAATTTCTGCTCGCGGTCTTTTTGGTCCAACCCCTGATAGATCTCCGCG